>Ga0308166_1000337_pt1 | contig 72908 bp, 66 predicted proteins | sample PhyCR2_2_FD_202137 | JGI IMG/M metagenome (GOLD analysis project Ga0308166, IMG submission 202137) | Phyllosphere microbial communities from UC Gill Tract Community Farm, Albany, California, United States - DLSLCC.R2 | ecosystem: Host-associated > Plants > Phyllosphere > Unclassified | place...
AATCAAATAGTTCTTCTGCTTTTGAATGATAATGTTGTTCGGGCATCCAGTTTTCATAGACCATACCCCAATCAATCTCAATACCATCATTATGCATTTTTGCCCATTCAAGCAGCTTATACTCACCCTCTTCATCACGAGAATCAATTGGAGCCGTTGCATATGCATACTGTTCTACGATTGATAAGTTAGTTAGCTTCTTCAATGCATACGATCTCTGTATAGCACTGTCCATAGGACATGCTTTAAAGATACTGTGATTTTGTAACAGTTTTGTAGAGAAGAAAGAAAGCCATTGTGTAAGGCTTCCACCTAACTTTCTATGCCAAAGTTCAATTTGTGCAGGCAGAGGCTGAACCCACCATTTTAAATCTTTGGGTGGTTCATCCTCAGCATCCAGAATTTCCCACAGCAAAGGCTCATCCTGTTCAAACCAGGTTGTCACTCCACCTTCTTCAACCCATCCTTTTCTTCCTGCTCTGTTTGCTATCTGCCAGGCTTCAGAATGTTTTAACACACGGTCTACTTCACCATCAAACTTATTCAAAGTTGAAAATATAATTCTTTTTATAGGCAGATTCAGTCCAAGTCCAATAGCATCTGTGGCAATAAGATAGTCTGTTTTACCTTCTCTGAACTTATAAGCTTCTTCACGTCTTACTTCTGGAGATAAATGACCATAAATAACAGATACTTTTAAACCTCTTTTTTCTGCGGCTTCTTTCCATGCTAATACATCTTTTCTTGAGAAGGCAATAATTGCATCACCTTTTTTAAGCTTATCCCAGTTATTTAGTGCTTTATCTCTTCTTAATTTCTTTTCGGCAAAAAGCTCTACTACTTCAAGTTCGTCACCTAAATATTTTGCTATATTTTTTACAAAAGGCAGGGCAGCATGAGAACCCGTTAAAACCAAATCGCCTGCGGGAGCAGCCAGATAAGCCTGAGTCCAAGCCCAGCCCCTGTTTGCATCAGACATTAATTGCACTTCATCTAATACAACCACATCAACTTTCTGGTTCCAGCGACACATCTCTACAGTAGAGGACACATGAGTGCTTCCTTCACTTTTACGGCGCTCTTCACCTGTGATTAAATCGTTTAACACTCCATTTTCCAGTAAAGTTTCATGCCCTTCAAGAGCCAGCAATCTTAAAGGTGCAAGATACAAACCTTTTTTACCAGCTTCAAGCATTCTGAAGGAACGATAGGTTTTTCCTGTATTGGGCGGACCCATGAAAAATGTGACTTTTCTCTTTAAAGATCGGGCTATAGTAAAATGTTGCTCAAACTTATCAAAGTTAACCAATCTTTCAGCTTCAATTACTTTTGCTTCTTTTAGTATCTCTGCTTGCTTCTTTTCTTCCTTTTCTATAAAAGATACGAATTTTGCAAAGATGTCATTACCTACATTATCGTTCAACTCAACGGCAGACCATGTATTTCTTACCCATGATACCCATGCAGATTTTTGAGCCTCATTAAGATGTTCGGTTCTTCTTTGCCATTCAGGTAATATTTGCTCCTTCCATACCTTAACAAGATTTTCCCATTTATCATTAGTTTTTAGATGGGATTCTATTTTATTTTCATCAAATTGTTCACTGTTATGATAACTGTATGACCACTCATCAATTTTATCTCGTAAAATATTTATTGATACTTTGGTTGTAAGGAAAGAACCATTTCCAATTTCTGGGTCCCAATATTTTTTAACAACGAGAAGCATGTTCTTTTTACGAGAAGGGTTTTCAATCAAATCAAAAAGAATTTCTTTATCTTTAGCCGCAAGATACCAGCTATTAAATATTTGTTCTTTTATTTTTGAATTATTATGTTTTTTTAGAGAAGATTGTAATAAAGTCCAGTCTTCAGGCTTTATCCAGAGGGTATCGATAGGGGAGTTATCTTTAGCATTTTCAAGAATATTTGGAGTCAGGCAATACCATCCTAAATGAATTTTTTCCTGGCATACATCTTTACTCTCACCTTTTAATACTGTTACTCCAGTTAATAAAGGGAGTTCTAACCATTCGCTTTCAGTAATTTCTTCAAGACTTTTTTGGGTTATATTCATATAAACCTTCCTTTTAAGAGAGATACATATTTTATTCTTTTTTATGTGATACGAATTTTTTTATCTTTTTATATTCTCCTTTTTGATATTAATTTTTTCAAATTAAAAATTAACCCATAGTACATATATAATGAAAAAAGGCTGCTTTTGCAACCTTTTTTTCACTTTCTTTATTCTTTATCTTTTTCATCTCTTTCGGACATTAATTTTAATACTTCTTCCATTCTGTCATCACGTCTTCCTTCTAAAGGAAAATCATTTTTGTCTTCTTCAGAATGATTTTGTACATCTTTATATTCACTCCATAATGCATAAATCTCATCACGATTAATTGTTTCTTTTTCCAATAACTCTTCAACAAGTTTATTCATCAGGTGAGTATGCTCCATTAAGGTTAGCTTGGCACTTGAATAAGCTTGTTCTACTAAATCACGAGCTTCTTTTTCAAGACTTGCACGAGTGATATCACTTAGCACCCTTAAATCTGGAATACTTGTTAAACCAAGTGTATTACCAAAGCCCCAGCGAGATATCATAGACATTGCCAGCTCAGCCGCCCTCTCCATATCGTTTGAAGCACCTGTTGTTATTTTACCTACAAAAATATCTTCGGCTGCTCTACCAGCCATTAATACTTCCATTTTTGCCATCAAATCTTCTTTGGTATAAGAAACACTTTCTCTTTCTGGTATCTGTAGCATCAAACCCAAAGCCCAGCTATGTGGCACAATAGTCACTTTTTCTACAGGATCTTTTGTCTTTTTCAAGGCTATAATAGCATGACCTGCTTCATGATAAGCCGTAGTTTTAATTTCACTTTCCAGTAGGTTTAAATCTGAACGAGGATCACCTAATAAGATTTTATCTCTTGCTTTTAATAAATCGTCTTCTGTTAAGCGGTTATTTACGGCAGGGTTTTCTTTTATTAGTAATGCATAACGTTTACCTGCTTTAATCAAAGCTTCATTAACTAAATTTGCTAATTCTGCACCGGAAAAACCCTCTGTGATTCTTGACAGCCTTTCTATATTTATACTTTCCTCAACCTGTTCGGCGGTCATACCATTATTTTCTGCATATTTTTTGAGATAAACTCTTAATATTTGTTTTCTTCCTTCTTTATTAGGCTTACTTACTTTTATATTCCTATCAAATCTTCCTGGTCTTAACAGTGCTTCATCCAGAACATCAATTCGGTTTGTTGCCGCAATCACTAATACATGACCTTTTTTCTTTCTTGATAAAGTATTAAAACCATCCAGTTCAACTAACAACTGATTAAGAGTTTGCTCTGTTTCACCATGAGAATCACGACCACCACGCTTTTTACCAATAGAATCTATTTCATCAATAAAAATAACAGCCTTTTTCGACTTACGAGCCTGCTTGAATAAAGAACGAATACGTCCGGCACCAAGACCTACAAACATTTCAACAAATTCAGAGCCTGACATCTGATAGAAATCCCCTTTTAGCTCTTTAGCAACAGCTTTCGCCAGCATCGTTTTACCACTACCAGGATCTCCAGATAACATAATACCATGAGGAATATTTGCACCTAACTTGTCATACAATTCTTCATTATTCATAAAATCGACAATTTCTTTGACATCTCTTTTTGCTTCATCTATTCCCTGGATATCATCAAATGTGACTTTTAAATCTTTAGCTTTAGTTTTCTTTTTATCTGTTCTTGATAAAATACCCATGCCATATTTCTGAACAATTAATAGCACCATACCCAAAATAGCAACTAACACTACAAATCTTAAAATAGTTAAAAACCAGTCAAGTATAATACTTCCTATACTCGGACTTGGTTCTCCATTATCAACAGAGACATTTATTAATTGCTCAAATCGGGGAACCACTGACAATTTAATTTCACCTGTATTTATTTGTTTTTGAATCTGTTCCAAAAGCAGGGTTCTGTCAGGTAATAAAGAAGTATAGCGAGAGTCATCTTTTAAAGTAACCCTTGCCGTTAATGATTCTGCAAGAGTATTTGATAATTCAATTTCTTTAACTTTATTATCTAAAATATTCTGAGTAAGAAAAGTATAGTTTTCCTGCTTTTCATTTCCTACCCAAGGTTTTTTATCTTCTTTTGTTACTTCATTTTTTTCTTTACCATCATCAGTTATGATAAGATTATCTGGAGTCTTTGGGTCATTTGAAGTTGCATTTTTAGATATACTTACAGAATCGGGAGTCCCTGATAGAGCAAAAACAGGTGTAGAAATAAAACTGGTTAAAAGAGCTGAAAATAACAATGGTATTATTTTCTTTTTGAATTTTTGTATCATTTATATGTTATCCTTATTATAATATATATACGAAATATAATGATTCTTTTTAATAGATCAATTTAATTTTTACTATTTCATTCTTTTTTCATATAAATGGTTATCCTGTGAAAAATAAAATGATATAATTGAACTATAATTAAAAATTAATGAGAAATATGCAATGACTTATCAGGAATTTATCGATCTTTACACCAAAAAAGTTATAAAGAAAAAAGACAGAGATCTCGTTTTTGAAACTATTCACGATGAAAGCTTTATCAACGATTTTTATGCATCTTCAGAATACAAAAAAAGCAGAGAGAAAAAATTACCTTTATTTTCTTATGTTCTTATGAATTCATTTAATGAAGCAAAACCGCTCTTCTCTAAAGAAAACATTAATTTAAAGCAAATACTGCCTGGAATAGTATTTAAACAAATTCAGACAGTAAAAAAACTTAGTCATTTTCATATTCTTTCTGAAAATGATATTCCTGTCTTTTTTTCACCTATTAATAAAAATAAACCTGATGAACTTTTCATTAACAGGATTATTCAAAACAACTTACCCTTTGCTGTAGATTTTTTTAACAAATTTAATTCTTTTCTTAATGATGAACAGTACTTTTACACAGATAAATACATTAAACTCTCTATCATTAATGCTTTAAATCTCAATAATGAGACCAAACTTAAAAATGAAATTTGCTTGATTCTGAAAAATTATCCTTTTTTAGACTTCAATGACAAAGTTTATAAAGAGGGAACATATGAATTATTAAAACTTACTATGAAATTTGATTCATCTCTTTATAATTACGAGACCTTTATTGAGGAATGTCGCAAAGTTAAACTTACAGCAACAGAAATTGTTGATTTATTTGATTACTTTTTCTTTAAGAAAGGTATAAATTCAAACAGGAGAGACGAAAATATTGGAAATGCTCAATTTTATAATTTCCTTAAACATCATATTGAAAAAGATATCTTAATTCCCAATTTTCTGAATACGATAAATAATTTATCTGATGATCATCACTCATTCGATTACAACATGCTTCTGCCACCTATGCTTGCTCATTTTAATCCTAAAAGCTTTACTGTTGTCGATACACAAAAACTGGATAAAGATGCTAATGCCTTACATTATATGCTTAACAATGATATTATGCCCGAAACAAGTATTAATACTCGAATACATTATTTAAGAACGGCATTGGATGACAGACGAAAAAGTCATTTTTCAGATTTTAACATTCCGTATATACCCAAAAATGTATTGAATGTTTTAAAAACCTTACCTTTAGACATGGTTGAGAACCATACCAATATTAATGCTGTTTTTTTATTTAATTATAAATTTTATAGAGATAAAATCACCTATTCCAGAAATTATTATGATGATCGTAGTGAAGAAAGAAAGAATGTTCTTAAAGATTCTCATAAAGTTATTGATTACTTATTCAAAAATAAACTTTACCCTAATACTCAGAAACATTTTATCAATAAGGATAATTTTTCTTTAATTAATATTAACAACATTGAAGACAAAATTGTGCAAAATAAAATCAAAAAAACAGAAGATAATACTGTTTATTTTATGAATTTTATAGAAGATGTATTGGATAATCAGAACCTTTCTTTCTACATTCATCGTAAAGGTTTTATTGATGATTTTTATAAAAACAGAGATGGCGAACTAATCACATCTTTTTTTGAAAAAGGTTTAATGCACAAATCAGAAGAACTGTTTAATTCTAAAACTAAACCTTTCTTTGAACAGTATCAAATAAAACAAGCTTTAAAAGAAAATAATTTGTACAATACAGAAGAACCTTCGTATAAAAAGAGAAGAATATAAGGAAACTTTTATGATACATAGTGAACTTATTAAATTATTGTCAAAAGATAAACTTAATAAACAAGAAAAACACTTTATTGAGCATTGCATTGAGGATAGCTCATATATTGAATCTTTTTATACCAATGATGAATATCTTAATGTCAGAAAATTTACAACTATACCTTCCCTTTTTACTAAAGTATTACATTTTTCAATATCTTTAGCCAAACTTGTTCAAAATAAGGAAGTTGTAGATTTTAATGAAATAAAAACTGCTTTGTTTATAAATAAAGAGATTAATTCCTTAAAAAAACTCAATGAGATATTTACCGTCAGTGTCGATAATATCAAATCTTTGTTTGAAAAAGATTCTGTTAATCACAGCACTATTCACTATATTTCCAAAAATAATATTTCCCTGGCTTTGGATATTTTTAAGCATTATCAGCATACCTTTTCAGAAAAGGAATTTAAAGAAATTGATGTTGCTATCAAAACAAAACTTGTGGAATCTCTTTATTTTTATGGGGACAAGCCGGATTCTAAAACAATGAAAATCATCAAGGATTATCCTTTTTATAGAACAGATGGATTGCACGACCAAAAAAGCACATGGGCACTTCTCGTTCATGCTTGCGTTTATAATAATCAAATTAAAACAGCAGGGAAATTTAAAGAACTATGCAACACAGTTAAAATTGATAAAGAAGCTATACCTGATTTTTTATTTTATATCTTGTTTGAATCTAATTATCAAACCATTGAAAATTTAATAACCCTTCTTGAAACTCATACTGAGAAAAATTTAAAAATTGAAAATCTACTCCAACCTTTGCTTGAAAATAATAATTTAAAACATGATTCTTTTCTCTTTAACAATAAATTTTTATCGCTTCAACTACCTTATTTACTTAAACATTTTGATAACGACAGTTTTTTAAACCTGAATTTAAAGCCTGACGAATCAAATCCAAAAAATATTGTACTATTTTCACATTTAATCCGCGATACTTTTACTCCTGTTATTTCTTTTGAAGACAAAGTTGCTTATCTCAATATGATGGTTTATTCACATACTGGAGAAAATATTATAGGAACTCGTTATAAACCTGAAAAAGTGTTGCTTTTATTAAAATCTTTAAATGAAAAAGAGATTAAACAGTTAAAAGACATTTTTAATATTAATGCTTTTTACGATTATCACAATTTTATTTTTAGAGATAAGAATAAAGAATCATTAATTGCTTCCCGTAATTTAGTTAAATTCATGGTGAACCATCATATCTACCCCAATACCAATCTTAATACTTTACGAAACGGGGGGATTGACATTATCGACTCTATTCTCGATGAGGAGGCTAAAACACACCTCATAGAACAGAAAAACAACGAAATGTTTTTTTTGCCTTTTATTAAAGAAGCTATAAGTAAAGATAGCTCAAAAAAACATGATTCTATGGATTTCTATATTAACAGGGAAAACTTTATCAAAGATTTTTTAAATAGCCAATCATTTGTCGATAAAGCATTGTCACTTTTTACCGAATCTCAAAGAGAGCATTTTAAACATGTTATTTTTCCTTCTGTTGAAAAAAATTATCTTGATAATTTAATTTCAGAGGAAATTCCCATTCCTAAAAGCAAAAAAAGATTATAAACACAAAAAAAGATCATATTCTATGATCTTTTTTAATAACTATAAGGATTAATGACCTGTTTTTTCTTGCTGAACAACAGAGCTTAATTGATCTAGTAAATCTACACTGTCATTATCATTATAATCCAGAGCATGTTTAAGAGCCTGCTCTTCTGGAGACATATTTTCACCATTTTTCACCATTTCTGGCGAAATGTCACTCAGTTGTTTAAACCTTCTTATTTCATTCGCCAGTAATAATTTCATATAATGAAAACCTGGATTGGTTTTTGATAAAGTTTTTTTAAGACCAGGATTATCTTCAAGTACGATTTCAATATATTCTTTTGTTAATGTAGGGTCAATATTCCTTTTTGCCCACTCAAGAAATACATCCATTTTTAAACCCTTCCAGGAATATTCACTGCGACGAGGATAATAGTTTCCTATATCCATTTCTACCTTTCTTCTCCCCCATGCCCATATGTATTGGGATAAAACAACCTCAAGACCTCTGTCTTGCTTTCTTTTGCACATAACGGTTGGAAAAATAACAAACATATCACTTGGGTCTTTCCATGTTGCAAATGAGACAAACTTTATGTTTGTTATAAAATAATTTTTTGTTCTTTTGAATTCCATCAAATCCACCTTTTAAAAATACATTTCTCTAATTTAATCTAAAAAAAAATGATGGTCAATTCTATTATTTAAAGAAATAAATAATTATAAAGGTTGATATTTTAAAATCTTTTGTTAATTTAGAAGGTATCCCTTAATTTTAATTAAAATCATCAAAAACAGAGGTTAAAATGAATATAAATGAACAAACTGGACATTATGATGAAGATGATTCTTTTTCTCAGTTAGACCAACTGGGCGAAACTATCGATTCACATATTTCTCAAAGTTCAGACACCCAGGATGGAGAGTTTACTCCTTCCCAAAAAAGATTACACCCGCTTTTTCTTGAATTTATTGCTCATAAAATTCCTTGTTCTATGGACATCAACACAGGCTTGTTCAAAGTCAGTGGCTTTTATAAAAATGGTCCTATGATTCTGAAAGAAAATACTCATGGTCAACTTATCGCTATCGATAAAAAGAATAACGAAACATCCATCAACAGTCTTGAAGATCTTGTCTTTCTTAATTTTCAACATTGGAAAGCATCAGGTGGAAAAAACAAAAACTATTCTCCACTGGAAAAACCCTGGAGCGACGAGTTTCAATCTAAAGGTCTGGTTTCAAGAGTGGTTACATTTACTCCTTCTGAATAAGAAGAAACAAAAAAAGCCTCTCTTGAGGCTTTTTTATTAATTTACTCAATTTATTCTTTATACTGGACGACGATCCAGAATACTGTCTACCAGACCAAAATCCAGAGCTTCTTTAGCTGACATGAAGTTATCACGTTCAGTGTATTTTTCCAGATCTTCAACCGTGCGACCTGCATGATGAGCCATCAATTCATTCATGCGACGTTTGATACTCAGAATCTCTTTCGCATGGATTTCGATATCTGTAGCCTGTCCCTGATAACCACCCAGTGGCTGGTGAATCATCACACGAGCATTAGGCAGACAGAAACGCTTGTTTTTAGCACCCGCATTCAGCAGGAAAGCACCCATAGAACAAGCCTGACCCATACAAATGGTACTTACATCAGGTTTAATGAACTGCATGGTGTCATAAATCGCCATACCGGATGTAATAACACCACCAGGAGAGTTAATATACAGATAGATATCTTTTTCAGGGTTTTCTGCTTCCAGGAAAAGCATCTGTGCCACAATCAGATTTGCCATGTTATCTTCGACCTGACCATTCAGGAAAATAACACGTTCTTTCAGAAGGCGAGAGAAAATATCATAAGAGCGTTCACCGCGAGAAGTCTGCTCTACGACCATTGGAACCAATGCTGCTGAAGGAGGTACAGGAAATTGAGCGGTCATTTGAGGACGAGTTGACATAAACATTGGTTGATTCATAAAAATCTCCTTAAAATACATTATAATTAATAACTTACTTACTGCCTTAGAAGAAACACAGTATACTATAAATTATATTTTTATTGCAAGCTTTATTTTTTGCAAAATTTCTACGCATTTTATTTGACTTTTATAAAAAATAAATTATAACTTTTTTACGACAAAAGAATTTGTCGTTGATCCGTAAGCGGCGGTGTATCGTGAAAGCGGCCTAAAACTCGGGTAGCACTGAGTCTGAAAAATGTTGTTTTTATCACTATGGATAGAATAATTTATAGGAAAGACCTTTATTTAAAAAGGACAATTTCAGTTGATTTATAAATTAAGAAAATGAAAATTTTATTATAAATCGAGTAGCGATATACGACAGGTCAAAGAGCATGACCTTTCATAAAATGCGGTCGTATCGGTTTACTTTGTTTCAAATGCTATACCATGAGACATTCGGTTATAAAAGCATGTTTAACAAAGTGGATAAAAGTCTCTCCATGAGATTTGAAAGAACCGATGATAAAAAGTATAATCTCAGCTTTTTAAACTTATTTTTTACATTTTAAAATATAAAACAGGTATATCTCTATACCTGTTTTTTTTATTACTTTATTTCTTTTTTATCAGAAAGACATTTTGTTTGTGCCTGTTGGATTGTTTTTCAATTCTTCAGTCAATTCGTCTTTCTCTTCTTCTTCTGTTGACTTAGGTGCCATTGATTCCTGTTTTTTCAGGGATTCAATCGTTTCATTTGTCAATTCAAAAGGCTGATTGTGTGCATATGCTTTCGCATAATCTTCCAGAAGCTGATACAAATCATCCCATTCATTGCCCACACATTCAGAAGCAATAGCTCCCATCATGTTATTAATGTCAGGGTCGATTCTTTTTTCAATAAGATACTGAATAGCTTCCAGATTTGGCTGGTTGCCTTCTGAGACTATATGTAAAGCAGTCATACCCTGAAGATTCACAGCTTCTTTTTTAGCTCCAAGCTCAAGGAGCCTGTCTGCAACTTTGAAAGAACCTTCAGTTACAGCTTCTACGAACAAGGTAAATTCACAGTTATTGGTTTGTTCAATATGAGCTAATTTCCTATTCAGCAAATGTTCTACGTTTTTAACATTATCACCTTTCACTGCCGCAGACACAATAGAAGTAAAGGAAAATTGTGAATCACCGTAATGCTGACGATGAATATAACTAGGATCAGCTCCCATTTCAATCAAAGCATCAATCATACCTGGAGTGCCTTGTTCAGCAGCTTTCAGCAACAAGAAAGTAACAACAGGTTTATCGGGGGTGTCCTGCATCCACTCTACATTATCATCATCTTTCATTTTCTGAAGAATTTCCATGAAAGTTGCTTCGTCAGCAACTTCAATTGCTGCTGTCAGAGTTTTAGGCTTTTCGATTTCCTGCTCATTACCATGACGATCTGTAACTACTACACGAGCATTTTTTTCTCTTTCTTTCTCAATAACTAAATCGTCATACATTTCCCATTTTTTAGTCAAATACTCTTCATCAGAATAACGCTCACCTAATGCCCAATGACGACTATTTACTACAGCATTTGACTCTGGTTCAAACTCAGGAACAAATTCAAGTTTAAAGTAATCTTTAGGGAAAAGAGACTCTAAAGCAAAGCCCTTACGGTTATTGTTAAAGGTATTCACATCAAGATAGTGTCCCCAAACTTGCTCTCTTTCTTTCGCAATATTATCAGGAGAAACTCTCCACCAGTTTTGCTCTTCAGACATTTCTTCCCAGATAGATCCGTCTTTGATATCCCATCCTGTGCTTGAATCGATGATGGTTGCTGCAAAAACAGCAGTATTTTTCTCTTTATCAAGATGCACAATATCATAGCTTGGCTGAGAGGCGTCTTTCACCAACAAAAGAGTATAGCCGCCATCTTCACGATAAAAAACAGCTTCAATCTCGTGAGTATTAACACCAGGGGAAGTTGGATTATTCTGGTTGTAAATATTAATAGTTGGCTTGGTCGTTTCCTGAACAGGGTAATCTTTTAAAGCATAATTTTCGACGATAGCTTCAGGAATTTTCTCTTTTGATGAGGTATATCCATCAAATGTTGATACTCCTACTTCTAGGCGAATAATTGCAGTCAGGTCTTTTCTTTCCTGTAATGCTTCAAGCCAGCCTTCGACACCTTTTTCAAGAATAAGTGCATCATCTTTCTTCTCTTCAAGAAGTTCTGTTTGGTCATGAGGAATATTTCGGGTTGCCAATATACCATAAAGGGATTTATTCTGATTAATAGTAAATTCAACATTCCACTCCCATGTGGAAGGATCAGTCTGACCGGAGAAATATTTGTTTTCTACATGCTTGGCACGGTTAACAATTTTTTCCACCGTACCAGGATTTGTTCTTAGCAAAGATTCATAAGTGGTTTTTAACATTTTTACACCTTATTAGTTCATAATTAAATTCATAGTTATTATAACAAATAAAATTCAATCAAAATAGTCCTTTTATTAAATTATTTAAAATTTACACTTTCACCACAACCACATTCATTTTCTACATTAGGATTATCAACCACAAGACGAGTGTTTAACCCCTCGGTAACAAATTTAAGAACAGAACCCTCAAATTCTTTTTCGTATTTTACAGGGTACACAACCTTTAAATCATCCTCTATGTCAATCGTGTTATATCTTTCTTTATCATACTCATTTTCGTCAAGCCAACTGTAATGATAAGCATAACCTGAACAGCCAGAAACAATAAGATTTACGAGCAAAATTTTATTATTTGCAGAATCTTCACTCAGTTCCTGTATTCTTTTTACTGCGGTTTCATCTACTCTCATATTCTCCTCCACTACCATTTTAATGCTTTTTATCTTCCTATCAGATAAGTTTTGATATCTTCCAGGTAAGCTGTAGCACCCACTCCCATTTTTGCATTGCTTATAAACTCTTCCTCTGAAATAGCCATCTGAATTTTAATAATAGTTCCTGACAAATCACCCGTTAAAAACAGCCAGTTAAGACCTAATTTTGAAACTGCCCATCCTTCTTCCCACTGCTCTTCTGGATTGACATTCTTTTTTGTGTTTTTCCAGGTTGCATCACCAAACTTTTTTCTAAACCTGTCCCTGTTATTTTCAATAAGTCTGCAAAAAGCATCAGGATCGTTATTTGCCAGTTCAGACATCCAGCGTTGTACAATAGGATGTCTGAATACATCAACGAAAATGCCATTTTGACCACTTGTTTTTACCACTTTCTTTTTTATATTGTTTTCTGCCATAATTTTATCAACCATTTTTTAGTTTATTTTTTTCCAGAATTTCCATACACATCATTGACAGACCATATAAAATCATTTCGGGTATCCCCTTTATTATTTAACTGAATAAGCAAGCTCTTATGCGGAACAAGCCACTCCAAAGCTTTTAAATCTAATTTTAATTTTCTGACAGTTCCATCCCAATACATCTGGTCAATACCGAGAATTATCTTTGTGCTCACGTTTGACAGGAAATCATCAGAGAAGTGAGTAGGCGACTGACTTGCTGCAAACAAACCTAAACCAAATTTACGAGCTTCTTTTGCAATAATATTTATTGGGTTATCCGCATCTTCCGTCAGGAATAAGTGAGCTTCATCCAAAACGATAATTTCAACAACATCACTTTGCACACCTCTTTGAACTGACTGATGAAATATTGCTTCTAATATGAACGATACAAATAATTTCTTCTCATCAGGTGAGAGTGCTTTTATATCATATCTCCATATAGGATTATTTCTATCAAAAGGCGGTCTTTCTGAACGGAAAATACCAATACTGTTCAAGTTCTCTAATCTATCAACGACTGACTTCATTACATCTTTAGAGTCATACTTTAACAGATCGTTCATCTCATATCCAGTCTGTAGTGTATCTAAATGCTCCTTAAATAACACCAGTGTTTCTTCTGCAAGTTTAGCCACTTCAGCTTGTAATTTATCAACTTCTGCTTGATCATGAGCAGATTTATTAATTTGTTTGTTTTTTCTGAATAACTGACCTTGTTTTTTATGCACTTTCTCTAAAGCCATAACAGTTGGTGAGGATGTGCCTAAAAACATAGATTTAAGTTTAGATGAAGCATAACGGCACGCATCTTCCATTGTGGGTTGTTTCTTTGGCTTGGCACGAGGACGACCGTCATTTATTTTCCATGATTCAGGATCACCGTCATAAAAACCATTAGCAGCATACAAATCGTATAATACATTTCTTAGAGCAGCAGATTGTTTAGGTCCTAATCTAAAACCTGTTCTTTCAAGAGCGGCTATAAAAGATTGAATTCTTTTTCTTACACCACCGAAATCTGGATCTGGATTAATACTTAACGGGTTGAAACCATACGGAGTAGCTTCTGAAAATTTAACTGTACTGGCTCCATCTATATCTATATCACCATGCACATCCATTATATGACAGCGAAGCTTCCCGTTACTTTGCTCTGAAAGCTGATTAAGCATCCTCTTTAATGTGTAAGTTTTACCTGTACCACTTTTCCCCATTATAAGAACATGACCGTTTATTAATTTTAAAGAGTCCCACACTACCTCTTTCGGATCTTTTTTTATTGTTCGTGAGTCATAACCAAATTTTATTCGCACAAGCTTTTCTTCCTTATAATTAAGGACATTCCTTACTAAAAGAAATGTCATGTTTCATATATAACATCTATTTTTTTTATTTCAAATATGGCTTAATTTTTTATTTTATTTAAAATAAACCTTATTGTTAAAAGGTAAAGATTAAAACCTTTCTCGTAACTATTTTCATCCGCTTTTTAAAGTGACCTATTTATTTTTAAAGAATATCCAGGATTTGTAAATAGCAAAAAGAAGATTCTTCTTGTAAAAATTTCCAAATCAGTTCTTCTTTATTTTTTAAAACAAAGTATAATTCTATTAAAATAGACCCTTTAGGTAACAATATGATAGACTTTAAAAACATCTCTTCAAAAAACGATCTTGAACACTTTTTTTCAACTCATAATATAAACACCAACATCTATACAGACACTGTTCCTCATACCTATGCTGATATAGCAGGACAAGCACTTATTGATAATAATACAACAATTATTAAATTGATTAACGACAACTACCCCCATATTTTTCCAAGTTATATTCAGGAAATAAAAGAAAGTTATGCATATGATTATGATATTAAAGCTAACCTTGTTATCTCTTCATTTAATATTGAAAATTCTCCTTTAGGATTCAAGGCTTTTTATAATTTCTCTAAAAGTCTTATCGATTTATACCAGAATAATAGTCATCCCGAATATAAAGATAAAATCTATATAGCTCTTTCTCAACGACTAAATGATGGTTTTAATTTTAACAGGGATAATAATTATGATTTCGAGCATTTAAGCAGTCTTTTATCACTCCTTGAGAAAACTTTCCCTGATAAAAATAATTCTCAGGAATTCATTCTTCCTGATTTTTTCTCAAGTGAAGTTTTTACATATATTAAAAGTCAAAAACAAATAAAACATCTCTCTAATATCTTTGAAAAAATGAACACTGATTTTTTCTCTAACGATGTTCTCTATTATGGTATAGCAAGAAGTCCTCACTATTTTGATTTTTTTATCGAAACAAAAGGTGTTGCTGAAATATCCAATATATCTTCAGATCATTATTGCCATTTAAACAGAAAAGAAATGAGGCTATTTAATAACGGAGCACAAAGTATTATCGAAGGGCTTTTTGAGAAAGATCTTTCTATCAATCAAAATGATATTACGACTTCTCATTATTTATCTATTTTACAGGTTTACGAAAAGCATAATCTTTTTTCTCTCCTCAGTGAAGACATAAAAAAATCACCTATTAATATCATCAATACTCCTGCTTTTTTTAAAGATGATTATTATTCTGTTTTTAAAAGTATTTCTTCAAAAAATAATTTCGTTTTTAGTGAACATTCTTTTAATACATTTATCCACAGAACAAATAAAGAACAACTCAGCAATATTATTGATCATTGTTTGTCTAATTCTCATCATTTTAGTGAGGATATATTCATAAAAATTAACCTATATTGTGCTAAACAATATGATTTATCTTTTTATACTCAATTTTTGGAGCAGGTCTTAAACCCTGATATTTTTCTTGAGGATTTTATAAGTAAAGTTGTAAATACGACTAATGCAGAATTAAAACCTGAACAGGAAGAGTTTATTTCTGCTATAACAAAACAGAATTTCTTGGATAAGTTTGGAGCAAACCTGGATTCTATTATTTACTCAACAGGTAAATCTTCAGTGATTGTGCAAAAAAATGCGATAGAAAATAAATTACCTCAGATAACGGACATGTCTGAAAATATAAAGTCCAGTAAAAAAAGGCTCTAATTAAGATTATTCTGTATTGTTACAAGCCTCCTTTTTTAAATATAGCCATTTGTTATGATTTATAACACAATTAAAAAGGAGGCATTATGGAAGATTTAACATTAGCTCAAAGACAAGAATTTCTGCATGTTTTAAAAAACAAACAAGCCTTAGAAAATACTATATTTAATCCTGTATCACGTTTTGATTCAAGCATACCTCTTTTCAAACACCATTCTGACCAGCTTAAAAATAATGATAATTCTCAGACTGAGAAAATTAAAGAAAGTATTAATACATTTATAGCAAAAGAAGATATTCAATTTCGTTATCAAACAGCATTAACTTACGCTCATCTCAATCATCTTTCTTTTGATGAGAATGCATGGCACGATGAGGCTGTTAAAAAAGGAGTCAGTTTGCAAAAAATAAGGCAGAATTTTGAAGATGAGAAGCTCTTAATTGTTCAAAATATCGATTTAAACAAAGACAGTAATATGACACTCAATAATCTTAAGTCTGTTTTTAAAGAATCTCAATCCTATTTTTTAGCAACACATAATACCTTTATTGAAAAACAAAATCTTCTCAATGCTGTAGCCTCTATTTCTGGACTTCAACAGGATATTTCTATGAGTCTTGCCAGTAGTCAAAAGCTTTCTGATAAACTTAAAGAAGCTTTCGAGAATCAACATAATCACACAGAACATTCTTATAAAAACAAACAGTAATCCATAATAAGCCAGAAAGATTCTGGCTTATTATTTTTCTTTAGTCTTCGCTATCCAACAAATCATCCATATCGTCAATAATTAACATTTTATCTCTTTCATTGTCATCGATTTGCTTTTCAAATCTTACAACATTTAAACCACCCCACCAGGCTTCAGTCATAAGTAGATTAATCTGGTCGAGCGACATACCAACAGGTAAGGTTAAGGCAACACCCTGATCATTCCACGGTCTTACCCTTTTTGCCATATCAAGCATACTTCTCCATGTTTCAGCATCAGGTTTTGCTTGTTTTCTTATATTTTCTTCCCACATGCGAGGTAAGGTAGGATGCTTAAGACAAAGACTCCATTTACTTATATTATCAGGGTCTTTAACACATCTTCTTAAAAGCCCAGGATTAGGAACCCAACGCTCATTTCCTCTCTCATCTTCAACTGTATTGACAGGATAAACAGTTCCCACACCGCCCTGAGAAACTCCTCCAATAACCGCAATATTTTGAAATGGTGCCCAGCAACTCCGGTTAACAAAACGATACCCTTTACCTTTTATAGTTGTTGTGATTTTTTCCCATATTTCATTTTTATCAAGTGAAACATTCAGATTACCCTGTCTTTTTTTCTTCAATAATTCCAGCGATTCTGATGGATTGTAAAAACGAGTATAAGGTAGTGCTTTTTCAAATACGGGTGCAACACCTCTTTCTTTTGCTAACGCTTGGTCTGCTGTCAATACTGCAAGACCCCAAGCTTCAGATAAGCCAGATATCCATTTTTCAGTAATATTTTCATCGTAAGAAAACTTCTCTTTATTATATAAAATCTCATTTAAAGCCTCATTGAATCCCACATTACCTAAACAAACAGATCTGTATATCAATGTCTCTTTATCTTCTTTGTTAGCGGTAATTGTTAAAGCATTATCCAGTAATCTTAAAGCAAGATATACATAATCACTTAATTTTTCCAAATCCGGCTCGCCATTATTTTTTATACAGTGCACCAGATTTACAGCCGCTGACGGCCATGAAACCCACGGTAAACTTTTCCTTTCAGAATTGGATAAAGGCAATGGAAAACTACCCACTCCATCAAGACCTGTAACCGAGGGGGCTAAATCTGGCAAAATATCAAATGCCTCATTAGAGTCTTCAAATACAATCGTATAACGACCCTCTTTTAATCCTTTTAAAATTCTGTTCCATATTTTTAAAGCTTTTATTTTATATATTGATTGAGGATGTTGTTTCTTTTTCAAATCAAAATCTTTTTCTGCTTCAAGATAATGAGCATTGCTTTTGTAAACATCGGGAAAAAAAGCAGGATCAAATAAAATCCAGTCTTCGTTTTTAAACAACCGCTGCATGAATAAATCTGAAATATTAATCACACCCTTTAAACGAGGAAGTATATTTTCTTTTTCTTTAATAAATTTTAATATCTCTTTATGCCAGACTGGAAGAGATATTGTTATTGGCTTATCTTCACCTGTTCTGTTCTGAGCAACCATCGCCTCATTCATCATTTTTGCGAACTGCATAATCCCCTTTGAGTGTCGAACACCTTCATTTACAGGTGATCCTACAGCACGCACCTTAGACCAGTCTATACTCACTGTTCCGGTCCATTTTGTACCAATCGCTGCTGTATTGATAGATTCATAAATCGTTTCAAAACGGTCTTCCAGACGAGTTGCCATATCTTCAAGATAATCAGGAGCCTTTGAGCCTGCCTGACGTAGCATACTTTCTGAAGGTAAAATAATTAATTGAGAGAATAAATCATAATATTTTTTTATATATTCTTCAGGGTTTTTCTCAAGCAATGACACAGAAAGAGCAAGCCTCATCCATACCCATTGAATAGGCTCAACCGCTCGGTTTTCAGTATGTAAATCCCTGAATAAGTTTGTTTTCCAGAAATAATTATCGGGTATTCTCCACAAACAACCTCCGTTTTTTAAAATCTGCACACCCTGCCAGTTCACAAGAAGATCTCTTTCTGGTTTTAAATACAATGCAATTTTATCAAGATTTAAATCACCAATAGGTTTGTAAAGTTTGTTTTCTTTTAACAACCTTTCAATATTTTTCTTCCAAAGCAAACGATATAAATCATTTGCCTCTGCATGAGTCAAAAGCGGATGCTTTCGAATATTTTCACTTTCTTTCTGATTTAAACCACTGCCATCAAGCCAGTCTTTACCTATCAGATGTGATAAATTCTTCTTATACTGTATGAGGCGTAATAAAGCAAATAAGCGAGGGTCATATTTCATTGCCTCAAAAATAACATCTTGCCAGAAACTATACCAACCTGAACTGTCAAAAGAATATGATTTATCTTCAACAGCAGCAACTTTTTCCAGTAATGAAAGATTTATATCATAATTCGTTTCTTTCGATATTGTCCTGAACCATGCAAACCATTCACTTCTCTTTTTTTCCAAAAAGTGTTTTTTTGCAATCTTTTTTTCTTTTGGCTTTTTGAAAGTATTAGATCTTATCGTTACACCAAAATCATCCAGCACTTCCTCTTCTTCAAATACTTGAACTTCATTATTTTCAACCTGCACCGACCAGACTGGATCAATCTCAAAAGCCTGATGCAGGAAGGTGTTTCTCGAAGAAGAGTCTGCTATTTCCTCTGGAGTAAATGTCACAATTTCTTTCTTTTTAACCGGAGGAAAAATCAATAAATATGATTTTAGAACATCTGGGTTTTTATGCGCTTTCAATTCTTCAATAATAGCTTCTTCTATACCTTCGATTTCCCATTTCGCACTGTCTTCTTCTCCATAGCGGCTTTTTATTTTCTTTATGATATTATCAGTAAGCAAAATAATTTCTGAACGATAATAGACTGTGCTTTTATCATTGTATAAATAGTTGTAAATCTGGGTGATTTTTTCAGATATTTTTGTAGGCGAGTATCTTACTTTTAAACCTTTTCTGTTGACTATATATGGCATATATACCTTATTTTCCTGTTTTCTCTCACTAAGTTATAGCGATTGTTTTGTAAAAATGCAAATTTATCCATGTTAATATTTCTCTTTTAACCTTTATTTCTCAGTGTTTATCATGTAAAATGATTCTGTAATTAACTCTTTAAAACAGGCAAAAAATGAAAAACGAAAATTCTTATAAAATATATTTACGTGGTGATACAATCAATGAAATATCACGATTTGATTCTGACATTTCATTTGTCATAAAACATCTCGTTTCCCTTTTCAATCAGGATACAGATAGCGATTTCCAACTCAACTTCATTAAAAGTTCTTCAAGTGCTCTTTTTGATACTTTTGAAAAAACTTACCCAGAAAACTGGAAAGAAGTGAAAAATAAAATCCTGCAAACTATTTTTGAGAAAATCCATCCCTCTCAAAATATTTTTTATCTTGAATTAATAGACCACCTTATTGATGATAAAGCTGCATTCAATCCTTTGTTAACTCCAGCTTTTCAAAGTTATAATCCTCAAGAGCGCACATCTCACAATGGAGGAACTGAAAATACTGAAAATTCACAGCCTGTTGTTATGAAATTGCTTAATCAATACCAAGCTGAACTTGATTTTGTTATGGATTATCTTCAGTTTTTCAATACCACAGTTGTTTCAAAACCAGAAATTCTTTTTGGTAAGGCTAAGTTTTCCGAAACCAATATTCTTTTTAAACCCAATAAATACTCAGTTAATCAGTGGTGGGAGCCTATCCATTTTAATCTTTATAATATTAATGAATTTCATGATATCAGCAAAGAGGACTTCATTGAGCATAATAAACAACAGTATTATGATTTATATAAAAAAACTGCCGGTATAGAGGTTGATGGTCTTCTTAAAGTTTTACTTGACTCTATGCTTCACAGTAATCTTGAGAAACAATATAATGATCAGGCTATGGGGTATGCTGGCGATATTAAATTATCAGATGAAGCATTGACAAGTGCGTTTATTAATTCCCTTAAAGAACAGGCAACTAATAAAAGTGATACGAATGAAGTTTATGAAGTGACTAAAGTAGAAGAACCTTCATATGATTTTACTGCTATTGCAGAACAAGCTGTTATTCGTGAAATTATTATGCTTGAAATTTTTAGTCGTTTCAAAATGGCAGATATTGAACAGGTGAAAGATAAACTTATTTCTCTTAACCTTTACCCTAATCATGAAGAATTAGAGCAAATGCTTTTTATTATCATGAATCCACTCTTCCCTGGCAGAAATGGAAATGGCGATTTTATTCAGGCAAATTATCAAACCATTGTTGATAATGATAATTTAAGAAAATATATTTTCTCATACATTAATGATTTCGGGGATTCAAATTATGCAACAAGTGAACTCCACTTTGTTTTAGATAAAAAGCTTTCACTCAATGAACAAGAATTTGATAAATGGAAGAGCCAATATACTCATTCTTTCTCACATTCAAGCAGTTATGCGAAAGACTCAAAAGATGCAATTAACAAGTTCTCAAAAAATATTAAAACTTATATATCCACAGTTTTTCAATTTGCTGAAAACAGCAATTATGCTATAAAAGCTGAAGATATGAGCGATAATATCAATGATATGACAGATCACTTTATTAAAAATGCAGAAAAGGACAAAATGTATATTTCAAGAACCGATATTGATATGTTACAAGTCCAGGCTATGATTGATGCCTGTATTATCAAAGCAAGCCTGCCAAAGATGGATGTAGAAGAAAATATCAAAAAGAAAAGATTGTAATTGTAAAGAGAGGTTGAAATCCTCTCTTTTTATCTACAAAAAAAAAAAGAGGCATTAGCCTCTTTTTCATCTTTACATTTTTTTAACGGCTAAAAACCTGGACATTCGCAATTTGTTGTTTAACACCAGAAGGAACCCTTGGAAATACATCAATAAGAGTTTGTGCCTCTACTTCACTTACAGGTTTCATATAACTTTGTAAACTTCCTGACTCATTCTTATTAGGGATAATAAAGGCTACCGATTGGCCTAACTTTGGAATATATATGGCTTTATATAAACTTACAGGAATATAAACTTTTCCCATTCTACCCTGCGAAATACCTTTAGGATAAATAGGCCCTGTCACAACATAAACCTCACCATATTTCTTAGCCCATCCTCGTACATTTTTTTCAAGTAAGGCCCAGATACCACGGTTATTGGCATAATCCTGAGGAACCATGTTTGATAAGTAAAAACTTTCACTCATCTGTTCAGGGTCTCCACGAAAATCTTCAGCAGGTGCCAGATGACCCCTGTCAAATGCTCGACCTTTTTGCCGCATTGCACCATTATTCTTAAAATCTGATAGTGTTGCACTGTATTGAACCGGAATTTGAGGATCAGGACGAAAATCGTTTTGACGAGTCGCATTCTTATCTCGAATATTTTCACGGGTCAGGTTTTCAGCAACCCACATTGAAGTTCTTGTAGCATAACTATAACCTGCACGATATCCCGTATGACAAATATCCTGAACTTTAATTTCTGTCTGAGGCATTCCTGCTGGAGTTAAATCAGCACAACCCGAAGCCCACACCTGAACAGAAAAAGCAGTCAAACAAGATAACATCAACCATTTCATCTTTTTCATTATACATCCTCATTATTAAAATATGATATTATCATACTATTAATAGGCTTTTTCTTCAAGACTTTTATTACCACTTCACGGATTCTTTATCTGAATATTTACTTTTTCACCAATCTTAATCATAAAAATGCTTTATTTTTCCACGGTTCCAGTACCGATATTTGTTGCTTTTTAAGGCATTTTCATATACTATAATTTAAAATTTAACAGGAGATTTATCATGAAAAAAATTCTACTAATGCTTTCTCTGTCTTTATTTTCATTGACTGCCTCTGCTGCATCCATTAATGAAGTGGTTCAAACCTTTCCCATTCAATTAACATCTGATGACCAGAGTGTTCCATCCAATTCAAATGGACAGGTTCAAATGGGTGACAATGGTAATGATAATGTCGATAACAACACTTTCGTTTATAATGCTGCTTATAGTCGTGTTATGAATGAAAATATGCAAGCAAGTTTGACACCTCAAGGTAAAAACACCAATACCTACATGAATGCCCTGTATGCTTTTGCAGGTATGACCTTTACAGGTCAGGGAACAAGCCTGAACGATAATGTTGCTTCACGTATTAAGGGTGGATTTAGTCTTTCTCAGGGTGAAAGAAAATATCTTTATCAGGAACAGGCTAACATCTATAATATGGTTCAAAAAGGCAGCTCTCCAGCACAGGTGAAAAGTTATATTGACTCCACTTCTCGCAAAGTTCTTTCAGGTGCTCAGCAAAGAGGCAGTGTAGGAATTAATACCAGTCCAGACACTCCTGATTTAGAGACTTCTGCTCCTGCATCTAATAACAATTCTAGCAGCTCATCAGGCAGTTCTGGTAGTGGATTTAAACTTAATTATTAATGTAATGTTATTAAAAAAGGCTCTCAGAGCCTTTTTTTATTTGCTTTATCAGATATATTTTCTGACATTCTACTTCCAATTTCTTCAATTAACTTTTCTTTTTCTAATAACATATGGACATCTTTATTTCTTTCGTATAAAGAAAGATCTTTAGATTTCACTTCTTTTTCATAAAATTTAGGACTGTTTCTTTTTAGTATATCTGTAATAGTAATCCAATTTTCTCTGGAAACTAACTGGATAGCACCTTTAAAAAAATAATCTTTTTCTGCTTTTTTAGTTTCTTTAAATAAAGTGAAGAAGACATTCCAACTTTTGTCAGATTGCATCATTGATGTAACTATACTATTTTCTCCTACAATGGCATCCTTTCTTTTTATTTTATCAAATGATATATTTTTTATAATAAAATCCTTTAGTTCGTCCAAAGGAATAAGATATATGCGAATTTTATCTAAAGCATTAACATTTTCTATTATTAAATCCATTGGTTTTTCATGGTTAAGTATCAACTGCTTTATTTTCACCGAAACGGCTTGCTCGTAATAAGAGATAGCATTTCTGCTTATATTCATGGCCATAATATCTATCATCAATGGCAACATCTCTGTGTATGTCTTTAAAAAATCATATTCATCACTAATAATTTTTAGGCTTTTTTCTTTTTTTATAACACTAAAGATACTTTTGAATTTTTCAAGAGGCTTCTTTATCTTAATTTTTTCATTTTTAATTAAATTGATTATATACTCAGGTTCTTTGTTTAAAAATTTTTCAAAATAAATCACTATATCCCTGTTGTTTAAAGATGAACTTTCTAAAAAACTCTTCATTAAAAAATCCATTTTCCCTTGGGAAGGAAATTCATTGAATCTTAATAAAATATAAAACTTTTCCCTCATATCTTCTTTATTACGACGAGAAGTAAACTTTTCATAATCAAACCAGATATTCTCCCATAAAAGATCTTTATCTATAACAAATTTATCCTGATAATATTCCATAATATGCAAAAAAGCACCTGAATCTAACTTAACATCCTTCATAAGGCTGTTTATATTACCTGAATTGATAATGCCTTTCTCTATATATTCATGAAGATTATCTTGATGCACATTACTGGTAATATAAGACAAATCTTCCTCAACCTTTGCACTTAAATCTTTATTAATTTCTTTAGCATAATACAAAGTAAAATTTTGCTTTATATACTCTTCAACTTTTTCACTCATCAAAGGACTCATTGAAGAAAATAACTGGTCAAGATGATTATCTAAACCAAATTTCTTATAGCTGACCAGTAAACTTAAACATAATGATTCATCTTTGAAATCCAGATAAGGTTTAAAGTTATCTATAAAATTTAATAAAAGATGAGACTCTCTGAATGATTCTATAATTTCTGTTATTTCGTTATTATTCATATTAAAATTTCCCTGTTAAAACTTTAATATTATAATCTTAAATCAAAAAAATTCCAAACTTCTACCTCGGACAGTTTCCTTCAGTGGTATTAATCAAATCACCTACCATTATTTTCGCACCATCAATCATTCCCCAACCGGATTTTATTTCTGTATAAACAGTCTTACCACTCTGAGGATCAATCTGGAAGTCAATTTTAGTAACACCATTACCTTGCGAATAAAAAAGCTCATAACTACTGTTATTCAATTTATACTGACGATAATCTTTATATGACTGCTGCAAAGCATCTGTATCTACCCATACCTTTCCTTCAACATCTTCTATGTAGAAATTTGTATTGCTATATCTGTCATTAGCAAACCCAAAATTGTTTGTTTTTGCAACTGCACCACCCTGAAGATTTGTTACTGTATAACACATAGCTGAACTTGATAAAGAAACTATTGATAATAATAAAAATAATACGGTTTTTTTCATTTTCTTATTTCCCCCTAACCTGTTTATGCTATAATAGCTTATAAATTACTATAGTGAGAATTAACATGATTGCAAAATTTTTATCAGATAATGAAGCATTTGAATTTACTGAGCAAAATAAATTATTATTAGAATCTCTTACGGATTCTAATTATGAAATGCATGTTCAGCGATTATTAAGAGATTATTACACTCAGGGAAAAAGAAAAAATATTTCAGAAGAAGAACTTAAGGCAGCAGAAACAGCCCTTTTACTCCAGCGAGCTATCATTTCCTGTAACGATACCCTCATATTCACTTTTGCTGAGAAACAAATTGTGGATATGACCCTTACAGCAAATCTTAATCTGGTCAAAAAAATCTGCAAAGAAGTCAATATTCCCTACGATTTACCCCTTTTCCTTATTGCAAGGAACAGTATTCCTTACAAGAAAGATTCTACTTTTTTAGATAAAATGATTTCCCAGGGTCTTAACCCCAATAGTGTTTTTTTATTCGATATTTATAAAGAACGAAACAAAAAATTAATTAATAAAGCTCTAGAATCCCGTAATCTCGAAGTTTTTGAAAAATTGCTCCATACAGCCCCATTAAATACCGACCCTGGATTTCTTACAAGTATCCCACTCACTCCAGAACATCCTTTTCTTGAAGAAAGTGCGGATTCAGGATTTTTATCCTATTATTTTATCCCCGAAATAAACAAAGTAGTTAAAGAAACACATAAACACATGGCAAAAGCAAAAACACCTTTCTTCCATGATTACGAAAGTTATGAAGCATTACTTGATTTTAGAATTGCCTCACCGTCAATTATTTATGATGCGATTGAACAAGGTCAATATGATAATTATCTAAAACAAAATAATGTTGATAATCTACTTGTTAGTGCTTTTTTTGATTCTAAAATTTATGATAATGATGAAGCTAAAAAATATTTCAAAAAAGTAATTAATACTTTTAAAGAAAATGGGATAACGATTTCTGCACAACAAAAAGAAGCAATTCTTTACTTACTTATTCAGCAAGATTCACTTACTGATGGTATGCTTCCGTGGAAATTGACGGTTAATAACAAACAAGCATTGGTAGGCTTACTGGAAAAACTTGAAGTACATAAAATTAATGAGAGTTCCACTAAAAAACAAAATTTATTAGGCACTTATGATGATGCTCTTATTTTTAAATACATCGATGATTATAAAAAGATGCTTCATGATAAAAAAATCAGAGACCTGATAGAAACATCCATACTTTCAACAGTTGTTGATTGCCTGTATAATCTTGCTGAAGATGGCATTACTCCAGTTTCTGCTCTTAATAATTTTTTCAACTATCCTGTTTTCAAAATACTTGTCGAAAGTGAGTATAAAATTTCAGCAGAAACAATGGATGTTTTAAAAGATAAACTTAAAAATTTTAAAGATTCTAATAGAAGTTTAGAGGAAAGTGTAAGTATTATCGCAGAGAATCTGGAATCTATTATCTATAATTCTGATACAAAACTAAATCTTAAAAAGAGGTTATAATTGTCTACTTTAAATCACAATGAAAGAGAATTTTACAGACTTTCTGTTTTATTTAATGAATTATTAAAAAGTTCAGAAACAACATTAAAAAATTTATCCGATTTTCTTTTAGTGCATCAAAGTAAGTTCTCTTCTATGAATATCTATCATATTCATAGATTTGTATCATCTATTGTTGCTTATACTAAAAGAGAAAACAAAGCTCATGTTTTTGAAGTCTTTTTTTTAAGTTTACCTGAAAATTTGCAAACAGAAACTGCTCTTTATTTTAATCCAGAGACTGAGTATTTTGATTCTTCTGTCAAGAATACAAATTTTTATGATATGTGTAATTCTCTCACTTCAAATAACAGGATAATCTTCGATTTCTATCAGGCTTTAGAAAAAACACCTCAATTTGACGAGGATACAAAAGAAAAATTTTTCTATTACCTTTCTTCGAAGCCTGAATCTCTAAAAGCTTTGGTCTGTAAAATTTTTGAAACTCACTCTAATATTGATGATAAGACTTTTTTATCTCATTTTTTCAGTTCCAGAAGAATCAACAATGCAAATCATGACTTTATGATGAAGGTTTTTCTGAAAAGAATATACTCATCAGAAAACCAGGAGGCAACTCGGGATATTCTCGACCTGCTTTACTCGAATAAAATTTCATTCGTTCACAAACCAAATAAACTTAAGGATGTTGTAAAAGCTGAATTATTTTATACTCTTCTTAAATCCAATAATCTGACTCTTTTTAAAAAATTAGTAGAATCAAAATCTCTTTCTTTTCATCCCTCTTATTTCTCTGATGACGAAATATGGAAAGTAGATAATATCGTTGATTTTATTAATATCAGTCAACAAAAAATCCTTGCACATGATCTCAAGTCACACATATTCCAGTATTGTCAAAAGCTTAACATTGATAGAATCAAGGGGTTTTATTACTCTGATTTCGTTTATCCTAAGTATGATTTATTAAATGAGCTTTTAAACCATACCTCTACCTTACTCTCTATCTCATGCACTGCCGAAAATAATTCTCTTAGCCAAAAAGAAATTTCTTTTGTAAAAGAGCTTTTTGAACTTATCAAACAAACCCCTGAAATGAGTATACCAAAAAATATAATGCGTATGGAACTCTTCGAGCCTCTTAAAAAAACATTAATAATCCTTCATGAGAATACGATTATTAATAAGGTATTAGAAAATGAAATCAATGATAATTCAGCACCAAGGAAAAAAAGGATTTAAAGAGTCTCTTACTTTTTTAGTTTAATGAAGTATAATTAAAGTATTACAAAAAACAAAAGGGAAAAAACTGTGTTCATATACTCTCAGGAAGATGTAGATAAAGTTGTTATTAACACCTATAACGATGAAGCCTCAAATGAAATGCTCAATGCATTAGAAAAAAATGATTATAACAAGGCAGCTTTTTACCTTCATGAAGGAGCAAATCCTAATTATATTAGAAAAAACCCCCTCTATGATGAATCTGACAGTGTTTTTTCTCATGTTTTACATAGTTTATGGAACAGTGGATTTATTTCTACACTTTCACAAATACAACCTGACGATATTCAGGATATTTTAGAAGGCGAAACCTCAGAAATAGAAGACGAAAATGCTATTGAACAAATTCCTGCTCTTAATATATTTTTTAGAGCATGGTATGAAAAAGGGGGCGATCTTAATAAGGAATCTACTATTTCCGTAAAGTACGACAGATTTGAACATAAAGACATCCAGACCGTTGTTTCTCAAAAAGATTTTATTTACGAACAGCTTTTTATTTCCAATAAGAAAAAGTCTGATTCTACTAATGCCCTATTTTCTTACACTTATGATATTATAAGTATGCTTGAAAAAATTAATAATTATTTCTGTCCTATAAAATTAAACCCAGTTTACAAAAATGAATCTGTTATAGGTATTTTAAGTCGTGAAGCATGGGAGTATGGATATAATGATTTCATCAGTTTATTAGACCAAACATCCCCTTATTTTTTAATCGATGCAGAGGGGAATACTCCACTTCATTACACGCTTGATCATTTAACAAAAGCAAATTACAACATTTCTAATTCATGGGGATTTGGAGTATCCAGAAATAAAAATCTTATTGAAGCTCATCAATACATTAAATCTTATTCTTCTTTTGTTACTACCAACTTTCAACCTGATGCTTTAATTATTAAAAATAAAAAAGGACAATTGCCTGTTGAAAAAATGATTGAAGATAAAGCATGGCTTCAGGCTATTGCTACAGTTTCAATGATGATAAAAAACAATCAGGATTTTTCTCAAGTAGATCTTTCTGTATTATCTTTTGCAAATATTCAGGAACATTTTAAATATCTCTTAGATGAAGATAAAGCTGCAAAATTAAAAGAATGTATGCTACTCCTTCAACCTTATATTGAAAAAGACACCATCAATAAAACTTTAAATAATAATTCTGTTGATGCTATCCCCCTGAAAAAAAGGATTTGAATTTGAAAACATTTGATTATTCTCAAAAAGAGATCGATTCAGCTAACACTCATATTTATATTAAAGAACATTCTCTTGATTTTCTTGAATTCCTTAGAATGGATGATTATGAGAAAGCCACTAAAGCTTTAATAGATGGAGCTGACCCTAACTTTATGCAGTGGAATTATGATACAGACTCTATAGATAATGTCTTTAGCCTTATCTTAAACAAGTTTTGTAGTGGCAATGAAATCCTTACTACCTATAACTACTCAGATCATTTATCTTTTCTTTATAATAACGATCTTAATGAAGATGACCAAAACAAGAAAAAAGTTTATCTTTTTTTAAAAGATTTTTTCTCCACATGGAAAGAAAAAGGAGGAGATTTTAATAAAAAATATCTTGTGACACGCGACCCCAAATATTACACAGATGAATCTATACATTCTTTCTTACATTCACATGCGGATACTATTTATGACAACCTTTTAGTCTCTACGAAATGTTATCAAGATGAATTTATACCTTTTTCTAATGATTTTAGCTATGTTCATTCAGAATGTCTTGATTTACTCATCAAACTCAGCAATGATTTTCTTTCTATAAGATTAAATCCTTTCTACAAAAACCAATCAGCATCTGGCATTATCATTCGTGAAGCATGGCCAAATGGTGATACACAATTTTTTAACATAATGGATCAGGAAAGTGTTTATTTCTCAGTGGATGAAAAAGGGAATACCCCCCTTCATTATCCGTTAAATCATTTAAAAAACTATAACTATTACCTGAAAGATACTAACTCTGGAGTAAATATAAATGCCTCTTCCTATCTTTTAAGTTACTCCACTATTGTCGAAGACCTTTTTTCGCCCAAGACTTTCTTGATAAAAAATAAAGAAGGTCTGACTCCTGTTGAAAAAATGCTACAAGAAAAAGCTTATCTTCAGGCTCTTGCACTTGCCCACCTTATTCACAAAAGTAACCCAGATCTTCTGGAAACTATGAATATCAGAGAATTATCTTTATCTAATATCAAGTCTTTTTATGGTGATTTATTAAGTAAAAAAGATGAAGAATATCTGTTAAAGAAACTTGAAACTCTTCAGCCTTATATTGAAAAAAGCGTTATCAATCAGGCTTTACAGAAAGAATCTATAATTTATCAACCTGTTATAACAAAAAAAAGGATCTAACTAATGAGTTATGATAAAAAACAATCTATAGCAATGTTGAATTATTTAAGTACAGATAACTATGAAGAAGCCACAAAATGTCTTTTGAATGGAGCAGACCCTAATTTTTATCGAATAGAAAAAGATGAGTATGGTAATTTTATTTTTTCTTCTTTTATTCGGGAGTTTTTTCAAAGTTTATGGATGGGTGGAAAAACTGATCGCTTCATGGATAACTATTATAATATGACAACATCTAAACTGGACACTCGTTTGGCACGAGCCGGCCTTGAAGACAAAGAACAGCAGCAAAAATATATTGCTAAATGCCAGGATGAATATAATGAAATGAAGATTTTCCTTGAAATATGGCATAAAAAAGGAGGTGATTTTCTAACACCTGTAAATGAACCGTTAATGCCGAATATGCAATTTTATATAGATGATGCTTTTCAATATACCTTCCCTTCTCTTCAAAATAAAATAAAAAAAGACCAACTTTACACCACTGAACTATATGAAGCTCCATTTGAAGCACTTATTGCCGTTCACTCTATTTTACATTTCCCCTTTTTACCTGAATCCTATAAAGGCAGCAGCATTGCAGGTATATTTACACAAGAAGCCTGGAATACTTCACTTTTTGAAAAAATAAAACCCCTTATGATAAATCAGGGTAATATGACGAAAGCTGACAATGAAGGAAATACTCCTTTACATTATTCTATTAATCCTGAAACAGAAAACTTATTTCATGGTTTAGAACCACTCACCTGTTATATGAATAAATATGATCAATTTATTAAACAATATTTTTCAAAAGATGACTTTTTCATTAAAAATAATGAAGGACTTATTCCCCTTGAAAAAATGCTTAAAGATAATGCATATGGGCAGGTTATCCCCCTCTACAAATTGACTTTAGAGCATAATCCTTCTTTTGAAATTTCACCTGAAATAGTTAACCATTTTTTTAAAAATGCTTCTCAACTTCAACAATCAGATGATGACCATCTTGTTACATTTTATCAGGAAACATTATTGCCATTTATTATAGAACTTGAAAAGACTATTATTCAAAAAATTATAAAACCTGATACTTTAGTAAAATCAAATAAAAAAAATAAAAGAATATAATTTTTTGATTACACTTTTATTAGTTTTAAATAATGATATTATATATACATGTATATACATGTTAAATGACACTTTAAAAAGGTATTTTTTTATGATAATAAAAGATGAAGACAACTTAAATAATATAATTGTTCAAAAATTGACAATAAACAATTCACAAAAAATAAGTGACAATCAGTTAATTGAAAGCGAGTATTTGAAAACTCTCTTAAATAAAGCCTCTGACTCTTTAATCAAAGGAAAATATGAGCGAGATTATAATAATGATATTAACAATTATGATTATATGCTGATTTCAAGTGAATTAAAATTATCTGATGGTTCAACTATTCATATTGATAGTATTGCAATTAAAGATAAAGTATCAGGTAGTGTTATTGCTTCGGGAAGTCCTACATTAAATCCTGATATGAATCAAAACCTGCCACCACAGTTAACAGATAACATTAATCATTTTTTAAATAATCCACTTGAGGAATATGATTATCTTAAAGAAAAATATATGCATAAAAAATCTGAAGAGGATCTCAAAATATTAAAAGAAACTGATGCTGGGTCAGTATTATTACAACAATATATTGATATGAAAGACAAATACAGAAACCAAATATCCTATTTTAATCTTTCTGATTTTACAAATATTCAATTGAATAACAATATTACAATTCCGGCTCAACATAAAAATCTTACAGATGAAACTCCTGCATCTCCTTCTGTTGAAATAAATGGAATGGAGTTTGGTGATTCTCAAAATTATAATTCCATAAATCATATATCTTATATTTCTCTGATCGCTCAAAAAGAAGTTAATGATGAAGATTTAGCAACTGTGTTTCATAAAGGTGAGCTTTTAGCATCATTACAGGAAAGTATTAACAAAAGAAAATTGAATAAACAAGCGGGTTTTGATATGAATAACACAGAGTATATGCTTATTTCTGGGGTGACAAAATTTGAAGATCCTCTCAAAAAAACATCCTTTGATATCGGAATTGAAGCTTTAGCATTAAAAGATAAAAAAACCGGACAAGTTATTGTTGCAGGCAACCCTGTTATTGATGAGGAAACTTTGGTTTCTATTTCTAAAAACCCAGAAAAATATGGTGCGAACAAAAATAATTCTTTCGGATTGATTGAGAAAATCAAAAAAACATTTAACAACCCTATGGAGGACTATCATTTTAATCTGGAGTCTTTTAAGCATAATGAAAAAAACATGACTGATAATGAAAAAAATACATTAAAAAAAATATTTTCTCTTATAGAAGAATCGAATTTTTTCAAGGAGTTTAATAAGATTAAAAATTTAAATAAAACATCAGTCAATTATTTTAATATAAGTGACTATCTGAAACATAAAATCCAGGGAAGCTTTATTCCTGACCTTAAATCCTTAAGAGATAAATTTATACAAAGTAATGATGCTTCACAATGCCAGACAGTGGATAAAAAGCCAAAAATATAATGTGATGTATCCAAAAGGAGATATTTTATATTTCCTTTTTTTATTTGAATTTACTAATGTCTTCTTATTTAAAAATATTTTGATTTATTTGTTCAAATCCAGTATTCTATCTTGAGTTTTTATTTATAAGGATTAAATAATGAAATTAGAAGATTTCTGTAACAATAAAACACAACCCCGTGTCCTCTTTATTACAGGGGCAGGCATCAGTGTTGATAGTGGTGTTCCCACCTTCAGAACCGGAAAAGCTATCTGGAAACAGTTTCCCGTAGAGCAGGTGTGTGATATTCGCAACTTTACAGGCAATTATGATAAAGCTCATGATTTTTATAATAAAGCCAGACTTTTTCTCGCAGATAAAAAACCCAACGAGGCTCATGATTTTATTACTCAGCTTCAGCAAAAATATGGTTCAGATAGAGTCGCTGTAGCAACAACAAATGTGGATCTACTCCATGAAAATTCAGGCACTCAAAATGTACTTCACCTTCACGGTAATATCACCGAAATGGTTATTAACTGGAAGAAACCTTCTGAGCAATGCATTCATATTGGTTACAACCATTGGGAATATAAAAGTCAGAACAATCCATCTAAACCCAATATCGTGTTTTTCCATGAGGCTACTTTCTACGAAGATGATGTTAAAAAAATGATTTATAGCGATCTGGCATGGGTTCTTTCTTCTCTTAACCCAGATGACCTCATTTTTATCATCGGTTCTTCTAATCAGGTGCTCAATCTTAAACTCATTTTTTCTGATGTCTATGGTGTGACTTACAATGTTAACCCCGTATCTTATAATCAGGCTTTAACTCCTGAACAAGCGAACTATCTTACACTTGATCATGAAATCCTGAAAAACTCAACTGAAGCTATTCCCGATATTAAACAGGTTCTCTCTGATAAGTTAAGCATGAGCCTGTAACTTTATTACAAAAAATTAAAACCTGTTACGGCAGGTTTTTTTGTCTCTTTAAAAAAACTCAAGACCTATAATCTTCTTCTTCCCCTTCTCTCAACACACTCATCTCCAACTATACATGCAGTTTTTTTGTTCTGAATTACTCGGTGTTCTGCCTCACTATACAGTTGATAAAACATTGACGTATCCGTAGTCCTTAGTTTAATGTTTTTAATCTCCCCCGACTGCCTGACAATTGCTTCAATTAAATCTATAAAAATTTCACGGTTAGTGCATTTTTCATTTTCTTCATAATTTTTATACAATTTATTAAACAAATTTTCGCAAATATTCACTCGCCTTTTTTCTTTTACATTATTAATAAAAATATTTAACTGAGAATGCTTGTATCCACAACTCCACTTATAAAAACCATTTTTGTTAAAGCAGTTCAATGAATTGTTTAAAATAATTTCTGTTACATGTTCCCTGTTTTTTAAAAATTCCATCTCTGGAAAATAAACCTGTAACTTTTCAATGCTTCGGATATAACCCTTCTCTGTTTTAGCCAGCTTAAATAACATCGGCAGAACACTGTATTTTATAATATTTTGTTTATTCCAGGTATCATTCATGAAAATATTCAGTTCGAAACAATATTTAATAATCTTCAAAAAATTACACCAGCTTATATTATCAAGAGTGAATAAAATATCTTTTGTCTCTTTATACGAAAAAACATATTTCTTCATCATTTCTGGGGCTTTTTCAAGGCAGGATAAGAATATCTCCTGAGATTTCTCATTGTCACAACTTTTTATAAATGCATTAATATAAAGCCATGTCGCAACATTGTAATTATAATTCCTCTTTTTCCAGAATTTCTCAATTTTTAATAAAATGTTACTTATTGATTCCTTATCTTTGGCCGTTTGGTCATTCAGACTCTTCAGAAATAAACAAGTATAATATTCAGTCTTTTCCTCAAGCTTTCCTGATTTAATCAGTAAATCAAGTGATTTCTCATCAAGCAAAATATGTTCAACTTTATTCTTGTTTAAAATATCAAGCCACACATCCTCCGATATACAGCCTCTTACATATAAATTAACAACCTGCTCACCATACTGATATTCTATTTTTTCAAAAGGTAATTTCAGAATTGATTTTATTGTATTACTATCAATATAACTAAATAATATTTTCTGAATATTCTCTTTTTCCTGAACTGAATAAACAGGCTTTAATAACGAGATCAACACACCTTCACTGTCACAAAGTAGATAACCTGCATATTTTCTTGTCAAATAACAAGAATCAATCCCCTGCTCTATATCTTTCTGTAAATGACAAGCAAGAAGGTTTATGAAATATCGATTTGATAAAGCCTCTGAACCTATTAACCCCTTTTCATAGAGATGTAAAAGAGAGTCTGCAAAATCCCAGAATAAAAATGGAGTAATAAAAGTATCTTTTAAAGAAAGTAAGATTTTGTCAAAGTACTCTTTAGATAAAATACTTTGATAAAATCCTGAATTGATTAATAAAGATACTTCTTTTAATAACCCATCTCCTCTTTCTTGTAATAAAATTGTATCAATATACCTCTCTATTTTCTCCATCACTCACCTCACTTTTGTTTTTCTGTATATATTTCATACTACATAAAAACAAAAAAAGGGAGGCCTAAACCTCCCTTTCATTTTTTCTTCACATTTTAACAATTTATACTCTATTAAATAAACTTTTAACTCTTGCAATACCCTTATATAACCAGATTTTAGCTTTAGCTGAACTTGGCTGATCACCCCACCAAAGACCAAAACCTACTAAAAGCACCACAACAAAAATCAACTCAAACAATGCACCCATAATCTTTCTCCTGTCATTAAGACAAATAACCTTCCACAACTGACCACTGTTTTTCAATCTCTTTCTTTGCTACCTGAATCTGTAGCTGAGGATCAGTTTCTTTCAAAGCTTCATTTACGATAACATCCAGATCCAAAGCTGAAAGAATTTTACCTGCCTGCTCATGACTGATTTCAACAGCAACTTTTTTACGCACCACTTCTTTTACATCTTGTTCAATCACTTCAAATGCACCAAAGGTTGGTTCCCACATATTCTTCCCCTCTCTCGTTTCGATGAAAAGAAGTATATCAAAACCAATCTATTAGTACAACATTTTCCTGCAATTTTCCACTTTATTTTCGATTAAAATTTCATAGCAGGTGTTTTTTTGGAAGACAAATCCCATACACTTTTTAAACCTTTAAAGAAATCCTCTGTAAAATGCTCATCCATCGCCTGACCACTTGATGGAATTTCTTTATAAAGATTAATAACTCGCAATACTTCTTCACGTTTTAAATCCATATTACTCCATACACAATAAGGATTTGTATCTCTTTGCATAAAAGTAATATGTAAAGGCAATACTTCTCTTACTGCTGTATCCATCGAAGATATAACCTTTTTTACACGACTTAAATCACCAGAATACAAAGCCTCTTTTAGTTTTACAAACTCACTCAAGTCAAATTCACGACTCTCAACTTCATCTGGGTCTCCCTTTTTCTTTGCTTCTGCGACATCGTTTTTATACACATCAATGATAACATTCAAATCATCCAGCATTTCTTTAACTAAATGCTTTGGAGTTGAATAATTAAAATTGTAACGACTATCCATATTCCAGATGAGATCAATAACAGGCCCTTTCTCCTGCACAGAATATAATTCATAGTTCTCATGAGTCACTCTTACAGATCCTGGATAAGGTTCAAATTTTTTAATTTTATCCAAAATCACACTGTCTGGCACATTATGCACCGAATCAAAACCTGTTAATTCCATTTCAACAACCTGCACCGGAATACCCAATGCTTTTGCCGCATCCAGATAAGGCTGCTTCTCAGCCATTGTCGTAAATGTGTTTGCCACAACAACAGAATGACCCTCTTTCAAGGCTGCTTCCATCTTCTTAAAACAATCGTCTTTTGCTTTTTGATGATCTTCTAAACGAAAATGATACTCTCCTTTTTCATTGGTAAAAAATGCATCATTTTCAAAGTGCTTTGCCCCTGTATGAAGAGTGTAAAATTTTGCAAGTTTACTCTTACCACTACCAGGATGACCGCAAATCAATAACAAATTCTGATTCTCGTTATCTACAATGGTTAAATATTTACTCATGGTTGTCTCCTTTATTTGTATAACTTCATTATACAAGGATATTCTCTGTATTCCAAGACTTCGTGGTTGATATCTTCTTCTTTTTATTATATAGTGTCCATTGATTTTAAAATGCAGGAGAAATAACTATGATTTCGGATATTATCCACTACAAAACACAAGAAATTAAATTAAAGCAAAAAAAAGAATCCACTAAGCAATACACTCAGAAAAATATTGTATTAGGCGATCACCAAAAAACTTTTCTTAAAAAAGAAGAAGTCTTCTTAGGACATTTTCCTTCTACATTTGTTAACGAAAATGAACAGACTCGCAAAAGCCAGCTCAGAAAAATTATTAAAGAAAACATTATCAATAAAAATACCGTTGTTTACTTTAAAAATAATTTTGAAGAAAATAACGATACTCTTAACTGGTTTAAAAGTCTCAATACCAATTTCGCATGGCTTGATTTCGAAACACAAAAAGAAAGTCAACATTCAATTGATCCACTAAGACTGCTACTTAAAAAGCCCATTATCCTTAATGATCTTTTTGGAACTGCATTGGCTGAAATTATTTTTTCTGTCACTCAGGAAATTGAAGAATATTACTTTGCCCAAGGTGAAGAAGTTCTGTTCAACAGTAAATCTCTTTTTGACTTAATCGATCTCGATAACCTTCTTCACATCTATGAAGATAAACTCTTTCCAAAATCAGCACTTGTCATTAAAAATTATTTCATTGAAGATTTGAAAATTGATTTAGCTCATTTTTCTGTTATTCATCGACATAATATTGAAAAACACCTTATTAATTGTGTCAGAGGAAATCTTATCCTTAATTCAATTAAACATTTTGAAGAAAAAGGTATTTTCTCTACAGAACCAAGTATCGATTTGATCGATATTATGAATAATGAAAAAGTGCTTTTTATTAATACCTATACACCAAAAGGTATCGTTCTGGAACCACTGAGCATTAATGATATTATTTCGTACAATCTTATCTGTGCCACACAACTTTCAGATAACCCATACAACAATATTATTCTTGAAGATGTTCTCCAGGATTATTACTCTGAAGTGTTGCGCGACTCCATTTTTGCTCAAGGTCAGACTAAAGACAGATGGATGTATGTATTCTCTTACTTTGAACCGCATGAGCACGAAGTTATTGAACATATTCACAACAGTAAGTCTTTTATTGTTTCAAATGTTAATTCTAACTTTGGCAAAAAAGTATTTACCGACAAACTTCCTCATATCGCCAAATTTATGAAAAAGACTCAAAAAGAAAACGACCATTTTGTTGTCTTCCGCTCAAATGAAGATGATAAACCTGCACTTATTAAAAACTGACAGTGCTTACTCTTAAAGCATAAAAAAAGAGCCTCGAAAGGCTCTTTTATTTTTCAATTTACTCATCATTAAGAATGATTACTTCCATTTTTTCCATCATAGAAAATATCAGCATAATTCTGAATTTTATTTTCCTGAATATCAAGTTCCTCCTGCCTCTTACACTCTACTTTTTTCAGCGCAAGTTCTTTTGATTCTTTCTTTCTCAGAGATTCCATTTCGTATAAATACAAATCATCATATTTTTTGATGTGCTTCAAAAATACTAAAAACTCATCTTTTGTCATATGTTGAGATACAAACTCATGATCTTCAATGGTCAGGTTCTGCCAGACATCATTTTTAGCATTTGGATTCAACAAAAGACGTTTGATATTTCGCACAAGAGAAACAACACAAGCAGTCAAAGCAATTGTAACTGGGAAAAATATAATACATGCAAAAATCGCACTTCCTATCATTGATGGAAGCGAACCAGTAGTTAAATACAGATTAGTTAAAAATCCGGCAAATAGAGGAACGATTAACCATAAAAATGTAGCTAACGAATCACTTTTCCGACTCATAACTCCATGCAAAAAAGCTATAGCAGAGCTTAATACACCTAAGCCTAAAAGAGATGGAAAAACATCAACATCACCTATCCACTCAAAAATTCCATGTAATAATAAGGTAGTTGCCGCAGATAAGCCAACCCACCCTCCAAAAAATTGCATTTCTTTTTTTGACCAGTTGAATAAGCATTCTTTCAGCCTTCTGCCAATCAGTTTTAATCCTGACACTTTACCGTAAGGTTTATCCAGAAAATAATCACGTATAGCCTTATTTCTCGACAATTTTTCTTTGAATTTACGGATCTCTTTCATTTTTCTTCTGCCTTATCATAACTTAGATAACACATAGTACCATAAAAAGAGAACATTTTTCAATCTATTTTTCGAGACATTTTATTTTTATAAAGGATATCTGCATAGTTTTCTATTTTCTCCTCCCTATGCATTATTTCATCCTCTTTTTTCCTTTTTTGCTGATCCTCTACTTTCTTTTTTTCCATTTCTTTAAGAGGCAAATCTACATATTGTTTATAATTTTTTAGGAATAAAATCATCTCATCTCTTGATAAATGCTCCACTAACTCCTGATGGTCTTCTTCCTGAAGATTTGCATCATAATCTTTCTCCTTAACAACAGCCGATTTTAAAGCCGCAAATATCCACTGGAATGCACTTTTAAATAATGGCATACCCGACAAAAAAATACCAAATATAATAAAATATTCCCTGCTATAACTTACTCCTAACAATGATGCTCCAGATAATCCTAACATTGAAAAACCAAACTGCCCCCAGGAGTCATATTTTTCACAATATTCTGAATCCTTTAAACAATATGTTAGCAATAACATTATCATCACACTGGATAAAAAAAACAATAAAAAAAGAACATTCCCACTATTACTACTGATAAAAGAGAGATTAAATGGATTTGACAATGTAAACATTGCTGTGCCTGAGAGACAAAGAGAAATCCAATCCATTATCCCCAGACGACCACGACCTTTTATATTTTTTTTAAATAATTGACGATATGTTTTATTCTTATAATTCTTATCTAAAAAGTAATTTCTTATCGTTGAATTATTTATTAACTTTTCTCTCAATATCGCCATGTTCATAAATTTCCTCCACTGTGGTTATTCATAAAGACTTTCAGTATATTCTTCTATCTTTTTTTCTTTTGACAAAATACTCAATCTTTCCTGTTCCTTCACCTGACATTCTTTTCTTTTTCCTTTCATTTTTTCTAAAGGTAAATCGGAATATTTCTTAAAATTCTTTAGAAATACAATCATTTCTTCTTTATTCATATACTCTTTTATCATCTTATGATCTGACTGACTTATATTCAAATCATAGTTTTTTTTCCTAAACAATAAACCGCAAAGAGAAATATAAAGTAAACTCCCTATATTTAAAATAACAGGAAGCATCATTACAAATACACACAGATACTCAAAAAAATATTCCAAAACACTGTTTTTTTCTTTTGCAAAGGTTAGAAAAATCATCACTCCCAACAAACTGAAAGGTGCAACAGAAAAACTATTTTCAAACGCTACAAAATATAATATAATAAAAGCCAAACAAAAACAAAATCCAATTTTTATCATTTCTTCATGTTCTTTAATCTTAACCAGCGATAATAAAGAGTCATTAAACTGCATTAACAAAGCAATGACACTTAAAAATAACACAAAAATATTTACATTGCTTAGTATCGTATAATTTTCAGTTATGTTTTCTTTCAATGATCTGAAAGCACTTTTTTTCTTAAAGGATAGCCCTAAAAAATAATCACGAATGAATTCATTATTCACCAATTTTTGATTTACTGTTTCTTTATTCATAATAAAAACCCTTCCTGAAAATAGTCTCTCCAGAAAGGGTACATTTTTAAAATTATATTATCAAATTTAAAATGATTAGTTTTGTATCAATGATTTCTTTAGTTGATTACAATCTCTTTTTCTCTGGCTTATTTTCATCAGACAGATAACTTTCCATATTCACCTTGCTTTCAATATAAGCCGACTCCAATGTCGCAAAATCCTTGGTTTTATCTTCCTTTCTATAATCCGCATTTATCATTGTCTTCACTGCATTAAATAATTTTTCTTTATCTTCAACAAAATCAAAAATAACTTTTATCAAGCTTGATTTCGCCTTACAATCCAGTAATTGTTTAATTGAACTGTGTAAATAAGCCTGCTTTGAATCCTCATCTATTGTTAATTGCGACAACACTTCTTTTACATTTTCTTCTTTTAAATTTATTCTCGATGTCCCAAAAATTGTTTTACATATTTCTTTAACAGGCTTTTTAGATAATTCATCCGTCATATCCTTAAAAGATAAACCCGTATGCTCACATCGCTTTTGGTATTCTTCTTCATTCCCTGTAATAAAATAAAAAAGCATATTATCCAAGTATTCCTCTTTTACATAAGAATAATCCTCACTTTTACTGTCAATAATAGCTCTCTCTACTTGTTTAATTAAACCATTCTTCAAAGAAAAAGAAGTAGAAGCTGCAAGTCTTAATAACATATCCAAAGCTTCTGTTTTCTTATATGTCTTTAAAGCTTCTATTTCTTCTGTAGAAAAACAAAAAGCATCATTATCTTCGCCTAACATTTTATGCATTAAAGTCATCGTTAACTTAACATAACTCGCTTTAGTTCCTTCCTCATCATCGTTCCTGAGTAAAGCTATCAATTCTTCCTTTGTATACACATTTTCACTCAATGGATTCATCTCTGTTCTCCTTATTATCTCTTTTTAAAATTATACCTTATTATCATCATCTATCATACATTATTTTAAAATAATCCTTGCTTTTATCCCCTGCTTTAAGGCATAATATCCTCATGAAAACATACAATACTAAAAAGCTTATAGCTATCGTGGATCTGGAATGCACCTGCGACAATTCAGAAAATCCTAAAATATCAAGGCAGGAAATGGAAATCATAGAAATCGGATGTGTTATCGCTGACTATGATGGAAATGTTATTGCAGAATTTGACCGGTTTATTAAACCCGTTATTAATCCCATCCTGACGGATTTCTGTAAAGAACTCACAACTATCACACAAGAACAAGTTAAGAGTGGAGTAACTCTCCCTCAGGCTATTAATGAACTTCTCGTCTTCCTTAAAGAATACTCTGTGGAAACCTGGGGTTCTTGGGGCGGCTTTGATAAGAATCAGGTTATCCGTGAATATGCACTTAAGAATTTTCCTGTGCCACAGGAATTTGCGAGTCTCAATCATATTAATCTTAGCTATCGCTATACACAAAAAAATAACCTGAAAAAATCTGGTGTTCGTAAATCCCTTAATCGTCATCATATAAAATTTGTGGGCACTCCTCACAGAGGTATTGATGATGTAAAAAATATTGCAAAACTCTTGCCTTTTATTTTCTGATAATCTTTGATTTGATAAAATAAATATCAGAACTTTTAATTCATTTAGTTTTATAAACACCTTTAAGCGAAAAAAGGTGTTTAACAATTATATAAGATAATTATAACCTCTTTTTAATCACATCCTTGCTTCCCAAAATATCTTTACTTATTTTTGACTTTAAATAAATACTTTCCAGAGTTAACAATTCTTTATTCTGATTTTCCTTTAGAGTCTCTTTCATACTTTCACGTTCATTATAACTATAACCTAACATATCTTCGTAAAAAGCAGACACCCTTCCATGCCTCCATTTTACTTTTTCCAATAATAAATCGTAAAAAACATCCTTATCGTGTATTTTTGAAAAAATAAGACTCATGATATCTTCCCTATCCCTACCCTCTTCCTTATCTTCAACTCCAATGATCTTTACAGCCTCACTTATAAAATCTTCAGACAATAAATATTGTTGAGAAAAGCTGATTTTGTCCAGAACTTCACTCATTCTTATAATATCTACATTTTTCTCAGCTATCATTTGATCCAGACCCGAAAATAAATAAAGCCCTTTATTTTTCTCACTTACTTTGCTGATCTGGGAAAAGAAATCATCCAGATTTATTTCCGTTTCTTTTTTGAACCTTTCAAATTCACGGTTTGTCTCTCCAATGCTAAAATAAGCCGCAATTCCTTTTAAGGATGTCTCACTTAATCTTACCGTGAAACGAGGATCACTTTGCTCATTATGTGAAGTAAACAGAAAATTATCTATCTTTTTTAATAATGAGTTTCTGTTAAGATCTACATAGCAAAAAGCCTTATTAAAATATCGCTCAAAAAATAAATTCGCATACGGAGTGTGTAATTTACAAATATCCTGAATTTCATCATTCGTTAATTCAAAAAAAATCGTATTCCTGTATGCACTTTTCTCCAGATTGTCCAAAAAGGATATGAAATTTTTTCTCTTAACCGCATTATTTTTTTCAAAATGTAAAATTTTAACAAACCTTTCTTTATCCATTATATCGCTCTTTATCTTTATTTTATTTTGTCTCTACATTATGAACGATATTCCTCATTTTTCAATCAATAAAAAAAGAAACCTCAAAAGGCTTCTTTGGATTTTTTTATGATAACTATTCTGCTTCTTCATCGCTTATATATAATTTTTTGTAAATCTGAATATCCTGTTTCTTATACAAATACATCACAGCTTCCTCATAGCCTTTTTTTGTCAGACCTATCGATTCCTGAATATACACCTTAGGATAACGGAAACATCTTTTTTGAATATCATCCAGAACAACAAAATAATCACGGTTATGATCATACTCATGCCTTTCCAGCCAATCCAGAATCGCAAAACCTCGGGAATCAGAAGATAAACTGTTCTCTACAACATCCAAAACAGGCAACTTAATTACCTTTTCAATCTCGTTCTTCTCATAACTTGTAAACCATGTCGATATACCCACAACCTGTGCATGAGTCTTATAAACCAAGTCATGTAACATCTGCAATTTCTTCTTCTCTACAAAAGAAGCTTCATTAATTAAGTAAAAATCATTTTTATATTCGGGTTTCAAAACATTATAATGATCATCCAGACTATTCAGCACTCCATCAATATCTAAAAAAATGTATTTTGACATAATCAGTCCCTCCTTCCATTTTCTTCGTTCTCATGTTTATACTCACCTCTCTTTATTATCACATAAGCCAACAAAGCAATGATAAAAAACAAACAATAAGCATAAGCCATTCCCTGTAAAGTTTCTATTATCGTTTGATAAACTTCCAGCACCATTCTCTCAGAAGTCAATACAAGAGGTTTATATTTCTCTATGTTCTCATTCGGCAAGTATTGAGAAAGTGTATAGGTTGGCATACCCGATGAAATACCCACAACAATGGCCGAAAACTTAATATATTTCGACCACTCCAGACTTATATCATCCTTTATCACCCTATTCAGTATCTTATCGACCGATTTTGAAAATATCTTCATTACAATAAAAGAAACCAAGGCAACTAAAATAAAATTTCCCACTATCAATAAAAAAAACATTTTTCAAATACTCCTCTATTTTTTATTCATCATAATGCTAAAAATACTTTATTGCAATTGCCTCATTTTATTCTTCACTTTTTAAACACATTTCTGTATACTGTCTCTCTTTATAAATTAAAAAAGGCAATTACCTTTAATGACTACTCAAAATACTATGCCTGTCTATATCCGGTTAATATTATCCTTACTCGATAATCATAATTTTTTTCTGTTTAAAGAATTTTGTCTTGAATATAATAAAGATAATCATATCAACTGGGAACTGGAAGCAGAATGGGAGTATGACTATAAGGATACTTTTAAACAATATCTGTTCAATAAATTTCCCTATTTTAGCCATGAAATGATTCAATTTTACAGTGAACAACAGATTTCTTTCACTCTTAATCAAATTCAAAATGCACAAGTTCTCCTTGAAAAGGATCAAAGACAACTCCTCATTAAAGTCCTCATTCAACAAAAATCACTTAACAAGGACTTGACCGTTTTTGCCCTAAACAATTTTACATTAGATGAAATCATTCAATGTAAAAATACAGGAATCGATTTTTATACCTATGACCTTTATCCCTACCTCCATGTTAATGGCGATAAACAAAAATTTGATTACTTTATAGAAAAAAAGAAAATAGACTATCACTTCTCTTTCTTTAAGGAATTTTTTAATCTCTACCAACAACACAAAGATTATGGTTCAAAAAATTATTATAAAAAAGAAAATATCTTTGATTATCCCCTACAAATTATTATCGATAAAATCATTCACTATAATCTCTTTAAAAATGATTGCTCAAAAATAAGCTATTTTTTGTCTTTCGATGAATTAGAACAATTTATATATGAGACTGAGCATCTTCATTTTTCTTTAATTAATGATAACTTGATAAAACATATTGCCAGGCATAATCTTTATAATCCTGCAATTATATCAAAACAAAACTTAGCAAAACTCATCAATGATTTCAACTCTCATCCTATAGAACCTTTCTTTCAGGAAGCCATAAGAAACCAGCCTTTTGAGATCGCTTTCGATTATATAGAATATTTGACCACACAACCTAATGATACTTACTCTTTCTACTTTATGTATAAGAATCAGCGCATCAGAATAATAAAAGATTTTACTCAAGACCAAAAAGATAAAGTTCTAAAACAAATCATGAATAACTTTATTCCTAAAGATGAAGAAAAAAGAAACATAGGTCTCAACACTGAATTAATGCAGAAATTCATCATTAATATGATTAAATCACCTTATTTTAATCAATCTGATTTTTCAGAACAAATCCTTTCCATGATCAATAAATATAAATTGAAAGATAATAACTATGATGACACTCATCTTATTTATGAACTCTATCAGCTATACTGCTCCAGATTCTCAACTCTTAATCATACAGAGCAAAATATAATACAAAATCTTGTCTGCACCAGACGTATCGGTGACAGTGCTCAGGTTATCGAAAATATCATTCAAAAAAATAAGAATCAACCCAATAATATAAATAAAGAAATTAGCTTTGTTAAAAACTTTTGTAAGATTTCTCTCCCAGCCATTTATCATCATCTCTTTGGAGAGAATAATCAGACTCTTTCACTTATCAGTGCCCCAGAATGTAAAACTTTATTCGAAAACTTTATTATTTTATCAGACACAACCATTATCAATAATGAAGATAATGTCACTGTAAAAAAACGACTATAGGAAAAACAATAGATGTAAATCTAAAATTTAAAAAATATAAATTAAAACAGCTTATTAAATTTTTATATAATCTCCTGCTGGTATTGCTTAAAAAATTCAACAGGCATCACAAGAACCATTATGGATGGATTAATTAAACTAAAGGACATATCAGCCTACAAAATAAAAAAGAGGAGACATATTTCTTCTCTTCGTTTGAGTGAAGGAATGAATTATCCTTCTTTGTTATAAAAAGAATCAGCATAATTCTCAAGCTTTTCTTTCTTCAATATTTTCAACTCTTCACTTTTCTGTTTTTGTAATAAAGCCTCTTTCTTGGCATCCATTTTCTTTATATATTCCTTCATCTCATTCAAAGGCATATCAGAATGTTTCTTATAGTTCTCAAGGAAATAAGAAAACTCTTCTCTTTTTAATACCTGTGAAATTACCTCATGATCTTCTATTTCCAGATTCGCCTCCATACTTATCATCGACTTTCTGTTGAAAATAACCCTAAATAAAGAAGAGATAACTGATAAAGGGATGGCTAATAAAGTTATAATCAGAGGACCATTCATCAGAGCTGCACAAATATAAAATGCATATTTTAAACTTTCTACATCTGAATTACAATAGTAAAGCAGGGAAGAAATAATTGTTGCGACAATAGGAACACTTTTAATCGTTATTTCCTCATCTTCCACTAAAGAGAGAAATAGCATCATTACCGGTAAGATAAGAGAGAATACTAAAAAAGGTTTTACATCCTGCACACCAAATGATGACATTGCACCAATAAAAAGACCCGAATACCCAAAAGAGACTACATTAGTGATAATAGTATAAAGAGTGATACCCTCATCCCAGAAATCCTTGAGAAAATTCCCTATTTTTTTCTTTGTATATTTAAAAAAACCTAATCTCTTATGTTTCTTATTTAAAAAATAGTTTCTTATAACTTCACTCTTTATTAACTTATCTTTTACATCACTCATAATATTTTCTCTCTTTTTAATTTTCCTCGTAATATAACATCTACTTATTTTATTTTTCAATTTTTATTTTAAACTCCCTTTATTTATCAGTAATAACAGACTGTCTAAAATTTTTGCCTCAACAGAATAATTTTACAGACTTAATTGATTTTAGTTCATCAATGCTATGTTGCTTTTTTATCGTGCACTATGATACATTAAGGTTAATTTGCTATCATCAATTATGGAGAGTGGTATGCCTTTTTCCGAATCCGATAAAATAAAAATTAAAGTTTTAATCGAAGCCTATAAAAAAGATTTTTCTTTTTTTAAAGCCGTTTTCTACGATTATCAAAAAATGGGCTACCGCTTCGACTGGAATACTCAGAATAAAGGCAATGTTAACCTCACTCAACATCTTATTCATCTCTGTAAACCTGAAGCAGAACATCTCTGTCAGCTACTTTCATTTTTCACAGAACATAATATCAATTATCATCTCACCAAAAAAGTTGATTACGAATCTTTGAATACTGAAAGCTTTATTTCATGTAAGAATAAAGAAAATATGTTCGAACTCTTTTTTAATGCACAATCGGTTAATGATGATTTAAAAAAAATTATTATCAGTGCATTTCCACTTCCCGTTATTCAACAGTTTGAAACAAAAGAGCCTGACTTTTTTGACTCTATTATTCCTTATATATGTTCAATGGATACCGAAACATGCTGCTACTTCCTGAATAAAAAGCCTTATGCTTACCAACAAGACTTTTTTTCTTTTATGGGCTACCTTTACAATGACTCTGAATCTCAACCTTTATTTGATAAAATAAATTCACTCTTATTAGAAGATAAACTTTTCTATAAGATAGAAGAGCAAAAAACACTATTCTCAAATATTGATTCTTTCTGCAACTTTATACGCGAAAATCATCATTTCTCTATCCAGAATCCCGAAACTATGAGTAAAATTTTCTCTCTCGAAAATAACTCATTTCAGATTATTAAAAATTCCGTTTTTCAGGAGGTTTTTCTACAGAATATCGATAATAGTAGAGATGCTGCCCTAAAACAATTCCTGTATAATGCATTTATTAAATTTTCTAAAGAAGAAGCAACCGAAGCTATTCATATACTCTGTTCTTCTCTTATTGAAAACAAAAAGCCTGCTTTACATATTATGAACTCATCACTTCTCGATGCAATATTAGAAAATAATGAAATTACAAAACCTGTGTTAAAAATCATGATGTCAATTTCTCTGGATAAAGCTTATAATAATTTATCATTTTATCCAGAACTCAGTGTTTTTACAAGCGACCTGAATAACCACTTTAAAAATATCCCTCTTATCGACAATATTATTGACAATAAAAGATTATTTAATTTTATCCAACAAGATACAGAACTTAAATTACTCTTTAGTCATCTTTATGAATATTTTTTGCTGGCTTTTTTACATAATACTGCTTATTTTAAAGATGATGATAACTGTATCAACCTCAAAATGTTTAATTTTTTTAAAACCAATTCTTTGGTGGAAAGTATTGCACCTTTAGTATATAAGAGCATCCTGCATGGGCACATTATCCAAGATGGCAATATTTTCTGTGCCTTTTTAAAAAATGAAACTACTGATTTCATCTCTGAAACCTTAGATTATATAAAATTATACCTTCCTCTTATGTATCAGGCTTTATTTACCAATAACAATAGCCTAATGAAAAATTCTCATCAAGCATTGTCTCTCTATGAAAAATTTTGCTTTAAAAAAATTAGGGTCGAAAAACCAGACGAAAAACCAACACCACGAAAACGACTTTAATTGAATCATTGATTTTTCATATTAAAAAAGAATAAAGTATGGGAAGCTTTGTTCTTTATACTTTATCGAGATTTGCTTGTATTATAAACTCCTTATATGTTATTATGACAGCCTCTCTATTGCACAAGGCCATTATAATGATTTTTTCAGAATCCGATAAAATTAAAATAAATAATCTTATCACCGTGCTTAAACATAATAATAACCTCTTCATTCCTCTTATCCTCGATTATCAAAAATCAGGGTTTCAGCCTCAATGGGATTCTATGGTTAATGCTAAACAGAACCTCACACAAGCCTTTATTTCTCAATGTAACACTAAACCTTTAGATCTCTTTAATCTATTGAGATTCTTAAAAGATAATAAGATCCCATATAAACTCGAAAAGAATATTGATGAAGATTCTGGAGTCTTAGAAGAATTTTATCTCTTTCACAAAAAAGATGAGCTTTTTGACCTTTTCAAAGAAGCCACTTTCGTCAGTGATGACTTCAGAAAAATTATCCTCAATACTTTCTCCTTTGAACAAATCATTAGCTTCGAGAAAAAACAGCCGGATTTTTTTAATAATATCATCCCCTATGCCTATACTCATGAGAATAAAACTTTTTCCTACTTTATTAATAAAAAAAGCTATCCTTATCAAAAAGATTTCTTTCTGTTTCTCAACAATATTAAAAATGAAGAATCACTTCAGAATGAATTTAAAAACCTGACTTCTCTTCTGTTGAACGATAAACTGTTCCTTAATATGGATATACAAAAAACCCTCTTTTCAAATTTTGACTCTTTTGCCATGTTTATTATGGATAATCATCAATTTTCAATTTCGCATAAAAAAATTATGGAGAAAATATTCTCACTCGAAAATAATTTCTACAACATTATTCAAAGCCAGCAGTTTATCGATCTGTTTCTTGTCAATTTTAATTCAGAAAAACATGCCGCTTTAATACCTTTTTTAAAAAATGCCTTCATTAAAATGACTCCAGAACAAACATCTGAAATTTTTGTTGATGTTTTTACTATTCAATCTCATTTGATTAATAATAATCTCATCTCATCCATTCCTGAAGCTTCTATGCTACACTTACTTAGTTCCTTACTATACGGCATAAAAAACGAATTTTATACTGACAGTATCCTTATGCTTTTTCATACACTTATAAAAAATAATACCGCTTTTGATATTATTAAAAACAATCAAGAGTTAAATTCTCTCTTTTATCCTGCATTCGAATTTTTGATATCTAAAAAAATCAGAGAAAAAACAATGTCAGACTTTTTTTCTGACACAGGATCAGATAAAGAAAATCAAGAAGTCTTATTTCTTATTAAACGGGTTTTCCCAGATAAAAAATCCTGGATTCATAAGTTTTTTGTTTTATCAGGAAAACAAGATAATTTTGAAAACTTTATATCTGAATTTCTTAATCAAGATATACAGACGGTTTGTGAAAATATTCAATACATGCAGGAAAATTTCCCCAGGATGTATCATTTCCTTATCTCAGGACAAAATAGTAAAATTAAAAAATATCCACAACACTATACTCTCTATGAAAGTATTCTCCTGAAAGAAAAAGTTATCAATAATCCAGATAATCATCCTCCTTCCTCACTAAAAAGACTTTAATAGAATATCTTATTAAATTTTCATACTTTCCCTCACAGTATGGGGAAAAATATCTTCATTAACCTTTCCAAAACTCACCCTGCTTTATTGTTAATTTAAAATGATGGATAAGTACATGTTATAATAAAAACCCTCTCCGTTAATTACAGGCACAAAAAAGAGGATTATCAGAATCCCCTTCTTTATTTGGTTAGCACAAAAGCTTTTCTACTTCTTTTTCTCATACAAACTTCGTGCATAATGCCCTATAACCTCTTTACGTTCTTCTCTTTTTATACCGTTAATATCCAGCTTTTCCATTTGCTGCATCTGGCTTAATGGCAAAGAACTGTAAGTCGGATAAGCATTCAAAAACTCAATTAACTCTTCTTCTTTCAAATGCTCTGTCAAAAAAACATGATCCTTCTTCTCAAGATTGGTATTCTTTAATGTGTATTTATCATGTGTAAAATACTCCTTCAGTATACCCGCTAAAGCAAAAGGAGCTTTTAACATATTTTTGAAAAATTCACGAAACACAGCAATAAAGAAGCAGGACGAAAATATCGCCAGATAAACATTATGCAGTTTAAAAGCACAAATTATTGCACCCGCTAAACCTATATTTGAAATAACAAAATAAAAAGAATGATCAGAATAATCATCATTTACAAATTTTTCAGCATACAATATCAACAAGGGAACAAAAGAAACAAATAGCCATATCATCAAAATTACGGAGAATTGATTTACAGGAAAATTCATGTAATAAAAAAAGGTCGTTGTAATAAGAACATACATAAAAGTAAAAAAGTTCTTTTTATAATTGGTGTCTTCTTCTACATAAGTTAAAAAATTAACTAACTTACCTTTTATACAGTCCAGCAAACCCGTCCTCTTATATTTCTTATTTAAAAAATAATGCCGAATGTGCTGATTATTTAATAACACCTCTTTTATTTTCATCATATTCCTCTCTATCGCTCATTTTCATCATAAAAGGTATTCGCATAATCCAACACCTTTTGCTTTTTTTCTAAATCACTTAATTCTTTTTCAACTTCTATTTTTTCTTTTTCATTTTCCAGTAGTTCTTCTTTTCTGGCTTCATTCATCTTCCATAATGGTAAATCTTCATATTGCTTAAAATGCTCAAGAAAATAAACAAACTCTTCATAATTCAAATGCTTTGACAAAAAATCATGATCCTCCTTTGTTAAATTCTCCCATACCACATCTCTCCCTCGTGGATTTATATTCACATTTATCGTATTCCTAACAAATGAAAACACACCGCCTATCACAACAAACCATATAGGATAGCATATAAGTGAATAAACAAATATGCTCCCATATAAAGCACTAGGCTCTACATTCATAAAATATAAACCATTGAACAATGCTGCAAGCCACGGAGAAATATAAAACAAGTCATCTTTATTATTATTCTTATTCTTCTTTCTGCTTAAAAAAAGCATTGATGACAATACAACAATAGATACAGCCATATATGTCCATATGTTAGTGTCCACAGGCAAAAAATAAGCTGGAATACTCAATAATGCTGATATACCCAACTGCTTAATCATCCCTATTACCTCAGACCCCCCCATACATGCCTGCCACATGTTTTTTAACCTCTTTTTGATAACCTGAAATTTTGACAGTTTCTTATAAGGCTTATCTAAAAAATAATCTCTTATTTCCTTATGCTCAGAAACACCTTTTTTAAATTCATTAAAATATTCATCACTCATAGTCGTATCCTTATTTCAAATTACCATAAAAAGTAGATGCATAAGCTTTAACCTTTTCTTCTTTCTTACATTCCAGCTCTTTTTGCTGAGTATCCTTCTTGATATCTTCTACAGTCTCCCTGTTCTTTATCCTTAATTTATTCATTTCAGCTATAGGTAAATCATTATAACTTTTTACTTCTTTTAAAAAGATCACCAATTCATCTTCAGTCATATATTGTGATAAAAACTTATGATCCTCTACAGTTAAATTTTCCCAAATGTCTCTTTTTAATTTAGGCTTAAATATCACAGCAAAGGTATTTTTAACTAAAGACCAAGCTCCGTTTGCTAATCCTAATGTCAGGGGGAATAATATCAACATTAACAAAATAATGATTAATATTCCTGAGACTATATTTTGATTTAAAAAATAAAAACCAGATAATAATGATAAATACATTGGCGGGATATATTTTTCTCCAATTTCTTCGGCTTTTATAATCGTAATGAAGCTTGATAAGAATACCAAAGGTACACCTATAACTCCATAAGCTACTACATTCGATATTTCAAAACATGATAATGCCGATATTAATATTCCTGACAAAACTCCCGATAGCAAAATCCACCTTTTTGATACTTCTATGTTTCCCTTTGACATAAAAGAACATAGTCCCTCCTTTGCCTTTCTAAAAACAAATTTAAACCCAGATATCTTTCCGTATTCCTTATCCAGAAAATAATCCCTTATCTCTTTTCTTGTATATAATTTTTCTCTTATCTCATTAAAATTCATATATCACTCCAATATTATTTAGGGTAAAAAACATCAGCATAATTTTCCAGCTTTTCTTTCTTATTTGCGAGAGTCTTCATTTGTATTTCATTTTCAACTTTTTTCGTTCTGATTCCAAGTAAGATATTGCAGATTTCCTTATCTCATGCAGGGGCAAATCTTTATATTGTCTAAAATTCCCTATAAAACAAACGAACTCTTCGCGGCTAAGCACCTGGGCTATTTGATCATGATCCTCTATAGACAAATTAGCCTTCATATCTATTACATCTATATTAAAAATAGTTGGCTTCCTTTTCCAAAAATTCTTAGCCATTAAGCATATATGGAATAAGCCCACTAAAAAAATAAAATTACAACAGATAAACAACAAGGGGAATATAATACTTGTCATAACACTCGATGCATCTCCAGTGTGAATACTCAAGAAAAAACTACAACCAATTACCAGATCTGTAAGCAATGTGGTAGTTACTGTTTTTTCAATGAATACTCTTCTTTCTTTTATAAAATTTTTAATTTTAGGGTAACAATATTTAAAAGAAGATTTTTTCTTATAATCTTTCTTCACAAAATAATCACTTAGATTGTTATCGTTTATTATCTTATCTAAGATAGCTTTTTTATTCATAGTCCCCCCATTATTTTAAATCATAGTATCATTAAATACTCTTTCCTTTCAAGCTATTTTTTATACAACTCACTATTATTCCTCTATAAAGGGAAGATATGCATATTCATTTAACTTGTAATAGCTTATTAAATTATCCTGTTTTCACTTAGACAACCATCTTACTTTAAATTGCTAGGCTTTTCATGGGGATAGAGAAATCCTTTATTATTCGTAAATTTGATAAGTTATTAAGCTTCTTCTATAAGAACATCTATCTCACAATTTAAATCCTACATTATCAATATATATATGTATAACACTCACTCAGGGGAGGAGTAAGACTCTTTATATTTTAGTTAATGAATTGCTGTATTAAATAACAGTATTCAACTTATACTATTTATTCTGTAGGAATAGCTAGACTTTTCATGGCATTATAGGATTCGTTTATTGTTCGAAAATTTAATAAGTTATTTGTAGTACACTTATTCTCTATTTTATCCAATTACATGCATTTCTTATATAGAGGATACTTAATATCATTAAAGGCATATCGAGGGTTAACAATGTAATCTCTTATTCATCAAAATGCACATTAAACCGTAGCCGTAAATATTTTCGAGAAGATTATTATAGCTGAAGCATGTCTGTTTCTATTATGTAGAGAAGCAACCTTACTTATGATAATTCTTTTTTATTATGGTTTGTAAAGGAAAGACTATATTGATATTTGATAGGCGAATACTCATAGAACTAAGAGAGCTGCTAATCCTATGAGTATGTGTAACTTACAATATTTATGTCAGGAAAATATCTAGCTTTTTCATAGAGATAAAAGCCTACATAATTATTCGAAAATTTAACAAGATATTATCTAAATCCTTTTCTTTTTTGTTACACTTTCTACAACTGACTTATCAATTTTTTTCTCAAGCACTCTCTTTTCTATTAAAATTTTTAATTTAATAAAAGAATCTCTTTTTTCTATTGGTGTATCCAGGGCAGTTGTGAATGTTCTTGAAGGTGGTAATCTTTTATTTTTAGAATATAACTCATCCACACTGTCATAAAAAGGATAGATGTTACAGTTTTCAAAAATCTCCAACACATCATCTATATATTTTACAGACATCAAATAAAATTGCACGTCTTCTGGGTTATTTTCTTTTAGCTGTTCAATTGCTTTAGTCAATAAATTATTTGAATAATAACTACCAAAATTTCTATCAATTCGTCTTACCGGATTACTACTACCTCTATTAATTATTTCATCTATAAAAAATTTATCTCTTTCACCTTTAGCCAACCAATTAATTTTTAACAGATACTCTTTCATTTTTAATTCTTCTATTTTTTCATCGCAATCCTTACGCACAGACATCATTAATTTTGACACTCTTCTTATTTTTTTAGAATCAATCATATCTACTATATTAGCTGAATGCATATGAATATTAAAATTGTCAGATAAATATACTATATCCTGAAGATAACAAAGTTTTGATGCAAATTTATTTATATCATGAGAATTATTGTTTTTTATAATATCCGGCATAATTTTTTCAAGGATCATTTCGTACTCTTTATTATTTTTAGGCCAGCAATCCTCCTCTTTATATACAGAAGACCTCGACATTTTATTCATAATGTTTTCTAATAAAGAAATTTTATCTTTATCTTTAGCCAACCAATCTATCTTATATTTTTTATCAATTAGCTTAAACACATCTTCTATACTTAATTCTAAATCAATATCTGTAAAAATATTACCTCTGACAACCTGTGAAAACTTATCCGAAGATAGATTTAATAAGGCTTCTTTTTTAAAAGAATTAGTTATATATTTATTTTCTAAAAGAATCTTGTAATCTTCTTTTGTTTTTACTTTTTTTGCTATTAATGCTGATAGAAAAATTTTATTGTATTTCATAAGATAACTTAATAAAACCTCATCTTTAAAAGGCAAGTCAAAGTTGTTCATTATTGTTTTTTTATTTGATAAATAATCTAAATTTACAGTGTATTCATATTTATAATCCTCAATAGTTTGAAAATTAACTACAGCACCATACTTTTCGACATTTTCTTTTTGTCTTTTTTGTTTTAGAAGAATATATTCTTTTGCATAGCTTAATATTTTCTGAGCCGCATCTTTATCAAAAAAGTTATCTTTTATATCGTTTATTTCTAAAAGATAATCTATAACTTTTTCATTTTTAAACTTTAACAACCCTTCAATTTTTTTATCCTTTATTTTAAAATTAAAGCCAGCTTTATGCAATTCTTTTATTTCATCTAAAGAACAATCTTTTAATTCGTGTAATTTATCTAATGAATACTCAAATTCTGAAAGATCACATCCATTATCTCTAAGGCTTATTAATTTATTATAACTTAAATTTTTGATGAGATTGCTCTCTTTTATAATTTTAATTAATAATTCTTTATAATTTTTAGAAAATATAAAGAAATCCATATTTGACATTCTTATTAAATTTACTCCCGTTACTTCTGGTGGTTTTTCTGATAAAATATTTATTTCAAACAGGTATTGTTGAATAATAAATGATTTACTAAAATCTTCTATTTTATAAGGAACATTTTCTTCGAGCAAAAATCTCGTCTTATAAAAATCAGCGTTTCCATAGGGGCTTGACCGATATTTTGTTTTATCAAGACCGTTTTTTATGAGAAATCTTAGCTTTTCCGTATCATTAATTTTCTCAAGATAAGTGTCACCCCATCCATTAGTTACATTGACTTGAACATTATTTTCTTTTAGAAAAGGATACATCTCTATAGGAGCATAATAATAAAGGTTATAACCTTCTCTATCACACTGGTGTATGCTTTCACCGTCCTGCATAGCGACTTTTAATTCGTCTACAGTTTCTATTTTAAAAAATGATTCTCTGCTCATTGTCATAATTAAAAACCTTTTTTGATTTATTTAATTTTGTTAATTATACTCTTTTAAATAGATATAAATCAACCAATAAATTTAAAGGAAAAAATTATGAAACCTTATCATATTTTAAATGAAGTTCAGAGAGAAAATTTAAAAAGAGAAGCTACAAACAAGCTTGGATGTTCCATAAATTCTGTAGAATATATTACATGGAATCAAACCTTCCCTAACACAGCAGGACCACGTTCTGCACCGGGTATTGTTTCGGGGCAAGCCTTCACAGTATTGGAAATATTTGGTTTTAAAAATGTTGAAAACGATAAAAGAGTTAAAGTATGTCCGAGTAAATCTTTTTGGGCATTATGGGATGGAAAAGATACTGATAATTCATGGATTGAATTAAAGTAATATAAAAAAGAGATCCGTAAGATCTCTTTTTTATTCATACTACTCTTTATATAAACTCTCCAGATACTCTTTCTTTGTATGGGTAATTTTATAATTATTATTTTCTTGTTTCATGGCAGCATACGGAATATCATTGTATGTTTTGTAGCTATCAAGGAATACTTCCATTTCGTCTTTTTCAAGAAGTTTTGCAAACATTTTATGATCTGCATGAGTCAATTTTTTACTGAGATCAAGTGGAGCTTCTGATTTTTTAAAATAGTATTTTATTGTATCTATGAAGTGACATATTAAATAAAAACCAGGAAGTAATGATATGTAAATACCCATTCCTATTAGAGTCGGAACTTTCCATCCTATATTCATAAAAACAATAAAAGATGGCAAGTAAACAAACACATTTACGAATAATAAAAAGCTTATAAATGATTCGGGCCATTCTTTATCTTTATTAGAATAATCTTGGGAGTATGCGAAAACCGCAAACAATGCAAGAACAAATGCTATGAGTCCCATAACAGGTGCGATTAACAATGTATAATTAGGAAATAAATTATATAATTTTTCAGTAATGAAAGGAAGTGATGCCATTGAACCGACTAATGGAATGAAATACCTTTTTGGCATATACCCTTTATTAGCAAGATATTTTTTTAGAGAAATTTTTTTAAATGGTTTTGCTATAAACCATTCCCTTACTGTTGTATTTTTTGTAAAAATAGTATCAATTTTAATTTTTAATGACTCTTTCATACCTGACCTTTATCATAAGTATACAGTGGAAGCAACCATACCATGTATAGCTTTTTTATTCAAGCTAAATCCTTTTCTTAGAAAACTGTCCTGAACTATTCTTTTCCTTATTTAAATTTTTTAATATCATTTGTTTTTCAATATGGCTATTGTGAATAATCATTATAAGGTTTATTACTTCTTTTCCTTTATCTTTACCTACACTAAAATTTGTTCGGGAATTTCTACTTATTACTTTTTTTAAATGTTTCATTTCATGCGATGTCAGATTACTTTTGGTAATGAAATTTGATAATAATTGTTCATCTATTTCACTGGACAAGTCCATTTCTTGCAATAAATAAACAATCCCTTTAGCTCCATTTTTTAAGCATTTCTCAAATGCATAATTTTCCGTGAATATGTTGTTTTTAAAAAATGCAGGGTGTTTTTTATCAACTACGAATTCAAAAAAAGTTTTACTATACAGACGATCAGAATATGTGACAATATCAACACAGGATGAAGGAACATAAAAACTCTTTAATACATTACCGTTTATCATATCATAAAGAGACTTTTTAAAATTCAACTTCATAAATGACAGATAGTTTTCATTATCATATTCTGCAACTAATTTTCCCAACATGCTGCTTTCTATGCAATTAAAAAAAAGCTCATTTTTTGCATTTTTGTTGTTTTCTATATAGTTTAAGATGTGTGCCATTAACTCGATATCGAAATCCTGCTTTTCTATTTTTTCTAACAAAAAGAGTGAATATTGTGTATAGTGCTGCATACCAAAAATAATATCTTTTTTAAGTAATTTAGAGTTTCTTACTTTATAGTTTGTCAGAAATAATCCTGTTTTATTATTTGAAATTCCTTTAGCCACTTTTTCATTGCTGATTAACGAATCCAGCATATCTTCAAAAAGCATATCTGAAGAGTAATTCTTATTATTTAGATATGGTTGGTTTTCAAATTCTGTATTGAAATTTTCCTTTATCATTTTGTAAAGAGCAGTATTAGGAATATCATTATTTTCACTATGTATGTGTTCTTGATGGTTCTTTATGAAACGTATAAAGAATTCATTTTTGTTTTTTAACGGTTGAATCATTTTGCACCTTCACTAAAATTTTAAATAAAGTATAATAGCTATATTATACTTTAGAGCACTCGACATTACAAAGGATATTTATGTTTACAAAAGATGAGCAAGAAAATAGCAGGATTAATGAACAATATTATAATCATTTAGAAAACCTTTCTTTTCAGGTAAGATTAAAAAAACTTTATGATCTTTTTAATAATGAAAATTACGACATTGAGAAAATAAAACTACATAATGAATACAGTTTTCAAGAAAAAAACACTGTATTGATAAAAAAACAAACTCAGGTTGTTTTAGGAGAGGGTAAAGAACCTTACCTAGAAAGTGAAGTTGTAGAGGATTTATTTGATATAATCAACACAGACACTATGAGAGATGCAATATTAAAAGCAACCGAACCTGGGTATGTGTTGAATAAAAAAAACTTCGGGGCTGTATTTCAAAACATGCAAGATGAGCTTAAAATTCCAAATTTTTTCAATTGTGATTTTAACTTTTCTTCAAAACCTCTTATCAGTAAAATTTCTTTCGGTGATATTAAAGATGTACCTTATGTTATTTATAACCAGGAAAGCTTTGATGAAATATATCCTTTGCAAGACAGAAAAGAGTCTTTTTTATATAAATATATAGCAGAAGAAATGTTCAACCTCTTAAGCCATATTAATGATTTTATTAGCCAAAAAGATAATAAATTGCATATTATATTTGCAGAAAATACAAAAGGGTGGCGAAGATTCTTGGATTTATGCAAAGAAGATAAAGACGGAATACGTTTTGTAAGTCAGGACTTTAGTCATAATTTAAACATTCTTATGGGTGTTGTCATACAAAAAGCTCCTTCATGTATTAGTAAGGAGAATGCTCAGGATTTTCTTGATATATTTGAACAGGGTTTAGAAAGGTTTGATCCTTTATACAAAAATTTCAAGGATAATAATTATTTATTATGCCTTAAAACCGATCTTCAAAAAAAGCTTATTTTAAATGAATTGGATAATGATACCTCTTGTCAAAAAGAAAATAAAAGGAGATTGTAATATCATCGTCAAGTGGTAACATTAAGTTATACACACAAGGAGCTTGGTATGAATCAGGATAATATAAAAAAAGAAGTAAAGACATCAATTAACGAATTTTTATCAAACAATTTAAAAAGAACCTTTTCGGCTCCTTTTGGTTCTTTTTTCAACACTTCTTATAAAAAAATAAATCAAGAAATAAATGAAATTAATGAAGTTCATCCTTTATTTAAAAAGATTATACTTAAATACACTAATCAATTAGATACATCTAACTGGGAAAGTGTCCTGCAAACTTTAAAAATTTTTTCTGAACAGTTTAAAGATGTAAATCTTGAGCTTAAAATGCCAGTGGAACTTATTGTGGGAGAGTTTAAAAATGAAAATTATCACGGAGCTTTTAATCAGGATAAAGAGAAAAATAAAAAGTTAAATATTAGAATAACCAACAAAACCAATCTTAGTGATCTTTTAGAAACTCTTAATCATGAATATTTACATTATCTTGACTATTCTGAAAACAATGAAGAGGGAAAGATGGAAGCATCTTCTGAGAGTCCAGTAAGAAAGGAATGTGCTTTTTTAAGAAAATTTCAGAAAAGTATATTTTTTGGGGGTAATATTTCCAACTTGAAAAACTCTTTTTCTATTTTTGATTTAGATGCTGCATTTCTAAAATCATTTACAAAAAGAACACTTTCAGAAAATAATTTTTCATGTGAAGAATTTTCTATTAATAAAATGGTTGCGAGCAATATTTCTGTTTTTCACGATTACCTTAATACTACTCAAAAATTCATACAAAATAATTATAAAAAAAGCATCGGTTATAATGAAAGTCTTTATTATTTGCATAAGTTATTCAATAATGTAATATCTGATCTTTTATATAATACCAGAAAAACTGAAAAAGAATTCTTTTCTCCAGATGATGAGCATTTATTATTAGATAAAAAAGAGTGGAATACAGTAAAGGAATTTGTTAATCCTATGATTAGCTTTTTTCAAAAAGAACATCATTTAACTCATCATCAGATAGAGGTTTTACTGGATAATTTTTCTTTAAATATGTTGAAAGGAAATTTTGAATATGAGGATTCGATCATCAATACAAAAATGCTTGAAAAGATAAATGCTAAAAATGTATATGATTTGAGAAATATTTATTTCACCCCTTCACTTAATTTATTTACTGAAAAACCCAATGGTATTTGGCTTAATGCTATTAAGGAAAATTATTATTTCCCGTATCATAGTTTAACCACTGAGAAATTATCATTTTCAGGCTCCTCACGAGCACCTAAATTTATTTCCTCCTATTATGATTTGGTATTCAATAAAAACAATCATGTAACTTTTCCAGAAAATTTAGAACGACAGGCTGATGAAAAAGAACTTGAAGAGATTTTCCAGCAAGGGGTTGTTAAGTTTATATCCAGAAATCAGGTAGATTTAAAAATAAAACAACCGGATATTTCTTCTGTTTTCGACAGAGAAAGTTTATTCAATAAAATAAAAAATATTTCATCTTTTGATAAATCTGTTTCTTTAACTTTGAAAAAGATACACAAATGATATAATAAACAAGAAAACCACTTTAGTAAAAAGGAAACACATATGTCTTTATCTGATGAAGAACAAACAGAACTTACCCTTAATGAAAGTCTACAGAAGTTTACAGGAAGCATTAGTCGAATAAATACAGTAGCCAAACTTGATTTATTTATGCAAAAAAATCAGTTGGAACCAGGTATACGTTTAAAACTAAAACATTCCAACGATAAAATGAAGTTTGAGCATTGTGTCCTGTTGTCAGGAAATTCGTTTGTAGTTAGAGAACTTGTTAATAGGGGAGGATATGATTTCTTTATACAATATAATTCTTATGGCTTGGGATACCACAGTGTTTTTGATTCTCTCAATAAAACCCCGGAAGAAAGGGCTGAGATAGATGCAAGTAAGAGAGCTGATCCCGCCAATTTTTTGATTAATTCCTATACACGAAAGTCCTATGGCTCATTCCCTATAAAAAACATTTCACCAGAATTTGTATCGACAATGGTGGATATTTTTAAAAATAAACTTGATATTGATGCATTTTTTCAAATTATAGTGGATCATTGCCGTGAAAATGCATTAGAAGAAAGTATCAAAAATGAAATTGTTGATATTCTTCGTTCAGGGATATCAAATGAAAGTATAGAGAGTTTAATCACTAATGATTCATATAGAAATGTTTATTTTGGTAAAAACAGTGTAGATTTGATAGAAAAAAATATTGAGAATTTTTATGGTATTCAGAGTAAAAAAAATCTTGGATATATACTGGCATCCCCTTATAACTACGGGATGCTAAACATACTTTTTGAAAAAAATGACGGTAAAGAAATATTTTACAGTGCCTTCAATCATTTCTGTAAGAACTACAAATGCAATAGCCTTGAAAAGTATGAAAATGGTTCGATAGCTGCATGTTTAAAGCTCAATCATTATTACATTGACAATAACAGTGTAGGCAAAGTAAAATTTTTAATTGATAACATTGATGAGCAAAAAATAGATTTTTTAAAAGATGAATATGATTTTATTTTAAGAGAAGCTATCTCTTCAGGACATGACTGTAAGGATGTTTTAACTCTGTTTAGTAAGCATTATAAGGATAAAGAATATAATCATTTTATAAATCTGAATGCTTATTTTTCAGGGAAAAATGATAAAAATACGAATAATTTAAAGAATTATATTGAACAATTTGCTCTTAACAACTTTGTTTTAAGTCATGAACAATATGATGTCATTATTCACAGTATTATGAATGGTAAGAGAACAGAAATCTTTAGGGATTTTATAGACCTTCCGTTTTTCGATAAACAATACCTTTCCCTTATTTCAACTCATTTAGGAAAGTCATTGTCAAGGAAAAGAACAAGCGCTAAAGAAAATGAAAAAGAAATATTATTCTATCTGGAAGTTATTAAAAGTCTTCAAAAGTATAATGTAAAAATTGGAGAGGATGTTGAATTTTATCTTAATAAAAACACCCAAATTATGTCAAAGCTCAAGTCTTTGGTAGAAAGTCGGGTATTAACAGAAAATCTGGCGGATATCGAACACAAACCTGTTGTTAAAAAACGCCTATAATAAATTAAAAAAAGAAGCACAGATGTGCTTCTTTTCATTTTATACTTTCCAGTATTTTACATTGTCAGGATGGCATTTATCTAAGAGTATCTTTTCTTTTAATGTCACATGTTTATAATGTCTTCTTGCATTGCCACATTCTTTGCAGGAGCAATTTTTAGGTGTAGTTGCAAAAATACCTATATGTGATTGAGTAAGAAAATCCTCATCAAAAAACCTTTCTTTTAAAATTTTCTTTGCCCTTGCTTTTAACAATTGTTTTTTATTACGATTTAATAATCTTTTTTTATCTTTTTCTAAATACATTTGTTTATCCTTTCGGCTTGCTTATGAATAATGACATCACTATTCTACGAAAATAAGCAAGCCCTTCTTCGGATTGTATTTTTTATTTTCTTCAATATAAAATCCTCTTCTTTTTTTTGTAATAATAGCAAGACTTTTCTTTTTTTTCAAGCTTTCTTATTTTATTTATAAAAATCAGTAAATAATAAAAATAATTATTGCAATTCATTTTTTAACAATATATAATGCCATTATTATTTAGAATATTATTCTATGAGGTTTTTAAAATGCTGAAACTTGTTAATGAATATCAATGCGAATATAAAGAAATCAAAAAAACAGTGATTAAAAACTCCATTCCGTTCTTTTTTGCAAACTTATTAAATGACCGTTTTGGTTTCTTTAAGAACTATTGTGCTAAAATGAAATATTACAATTCTCTGCATATTCAATACAAAATTCTTGAAGCGGATGAGAAAGAAACGGTTGCAGCACGCATTCGTGAGATTATGGCACATAAGATGTCTTTAAATGAATATACATTTAATCAGGCTAAATTATACTATACTTTTGATATTGAGGGGCAGGAGTATATTATGACTATTGCTGAAATGCAGCAGCATAATATGTTCAAAATTGCAGAGCAAAAAACTCAAAAAATGAGAATGCTTGGTCGTAATAATGTTATAGCTTTCCCCGTTAATATTCAAAAAAGTGCATGATTTAAATTAAGGGAAAAATTTTTAAAAGCTCCGTTTGGAGCTTTTTAGTTTATAAAATAAGCATAATGTGTCTGGGCATCTTTTATTTCATACTGCTTATTTGCAATTGATTTTCTCACTCTGAGGTTAGAATGTATATCTTCGATATGACAGCTTATTTGTAGTCTTTTATTTGGAAGCAAAAGAAGTAAATTTGTATCACTCAGGATAAAGTTCATAAGAAAGTCAAGTTGGGTTATTTGGGATACCTGAGTATTAAGTATTAAAAGTTCTATAGGATTATAATTATCTGTTACAGGTTTTTTATAAAAAACTTTTGTTTTTCCAGGGATAAAGATTTTTTGGGGTAGTAGATCTATTTTTTCAACAAATTCATTGATTGAGCGAATGTGTAGGTTTCTGAAGTTGCTTTCGCTAATTGGTATCATTTTACACCTCTACTTTTAAAGATAACGACTACTGTTCATATTTTATTCTATAGGCTTTTATTTTTTTAGTAAAATAAAACTTATCAATTTTAAAAAAACAAATAAATATATTATTATTAAATTATATATCAGAGCTTACTGCTTAAAATTTGTCCATGCAGAGTTTTTATTATGGTTAAAAGCCATTATTTTCAAATAAAAATAGATTTTAATATCGTCAAGTGCTTTTTTTGTGACACCATAAAAATGGTTGTAATAGACCTTATTTTTGTGTTAAAATAAGACTTACAATTTAAAAGAGGTTATCATGAAACGTTATACTAAATATCCAAGAACGTTCCACTTGGAATTTTCAGAGAGTGTTCATAGTGATGATAAAATCATTAAGAGTCTTGAGCACTTAGAAGGAAAGCAGGTTGTTGTTACTCTTAAAATGGATGGTGAGAACACTAGCATTTACTCTGATGGTTATATTCATGCTCGAAGCATAGATAGCAAATCTCATTGGTCACGGGATATTGTAAAAAGTATTGCTTCTGTAGTCAGATATAACTTGCCAGAAAATTATCGCATATGTTGTGAGAACCTCACGGCTAAACATTCTATTTATTATCCTGATGGTTATCTGGAAGGACCTCTTTATTTACTTTCTGTATGGGATGAAAACAATCAGTGTTTATCCTGGGAAGACACCTGTTTATATGCAGAGGAGATGGATTTACCCCAACCAAAGGTGCTTTATGAAGGCATTTTCGACATTAAAAAGATTAAACAAATCGCAGAAAGTCTTGATACTACTCTTGAAGAGGGTATTGTTGTCAGAGATGCCAATAGTTTTAAATATGAAGATTTCTCTACACATGTCACCAAGTTCGTTCGTTTAAATCATGTTCAGGATAATGAAGAGCATTGGATTAAAAATGCAATTCCTAATGGTAAGTTTCAGGAGAATATTAAGCCTTCATTTTTGCAAACCAAAAGAAAACTCAAAGTTTAGGTAAATAAAAAGGTCTTTAAGAGACCTTTTTAAATGAATCAACTAACTATTTTATTCTTTTTTTAGTACAAACTCGTCCATTATACTTTTTGTTTTATCCATAAGTTTTTCGACTTCTTGTATATAGTTATCATTTTCTTCAAAGCCTTCCTGTAGTGTATACTTTTTCTCATCTTTAAAAAGATTAAATATATTAAGAAGTAGTAAAGGGAAATTAAATGCAAATTTATTAGTGTGTCTTTCTGCTTTAAAAACATCTTCAATATGGTCTTGTTTTATAGCTTCTGCCCATAGCATTAAATAACCTATTGCTTTAAAGTCCATAAGAGTTCTTCTTTCTCGTTCATAATCATTAAACAAGAAGTTTATAAAAGATTCTGGAGAAAGTTGTTCAAAAATTTCTTCTATTGCCTCCATAATATTTTCAAGAGGTATGTCTTTTGTATTTGAGAGTTTGATAATGTTATCAATCATCGATGAAAACTGAAGCTGCGATATCATAAATTATTCCTTCTGGTATTTTTATCATTATTTATTTGTTCATTTTAATTTATATTTCTCTTTATACTATTTTATCTTATTATAAAAATAGTTTAAGGTCATATTATTGCTTAATTCAACTTTTTCTGTATTATAGAAGAAAAAATGAGGATTACTATCATGAAAAAATATTTATTGTTACTCAGTTTATTAGCACTACCCTCTCTTAGTCAGGCTATGCAGTTTTACAAACTATACCCTTGCTCGGATCAGTCTTGTGTTCCTTATATTTTAGCGGATGGTACGATTGTTCCTGGAACTACAGCTCAATTTATAAGTTTTTACAATCAAAACCAGGCACCTTATATTTATTTTAACAGTAATGGTGGTGATGTGAATGAAGGCATGGCTTTAGGCAGGGTAATTAAAAATGCAAAATTAAATACATACATCTCTTCTCAACCTTATAAATATGCTTATCCTGAAGAAAAAGACATAGCATATAAAACGATGGGAAACACTCCAGTTTGTACTTCTGCTTGTTTCCTTGCTTTTCTTGGCGGTGTAAGCCATGTTATGGATGATAATGCTTTTATAGGCACTTATAATCTTAATGTGACCAATAGCAATCCACAGGAAAGAAATTTCTATCAACAGACAACTTCGTCTATCAGGCAGTATAGTTCAGAAATGGGTTTTTATCGTGACTTGCTTCCTCTGTTTAATAAAAACACAAACAAAGAAAATTCAATTTACTGGTTAACTCCTGAAGATATTTCTTCTTTTGGACTAAAAACGGCGTTAAATGATGAAACAGGCTGGCAGGTTAAAAATAATCAAACGGTTTCTTATCCTTTTGCTTATGATGAAAGAACCTTATTTAATAGCTCTCAAAAGGTAGGGGTGTCTGTATTTTACGATCAATACAAACCTTATATGACATTTAGTTATATTTTTACTAACGATAACGAAAGGAAGAAATTTGCTTCTTATATTGAAAATATGAATTTTACTTTCAATATGGTTCTGGAAGGAAAACAATACTCTACTCCTGATGTCAAATGGAAATCTACAGGCGATGATTTTGAATTTACGATTGCTTTATCTCAGGATTTTGTTCAACGGTTACGTAATACAGATGATAAGCTTACATTGAACTTTAGCTACCCTCAGAGAGCGGAATATTTCAAACCGGATGTTACTTTATCGACAACAAATCTTTTCGTTCTTTTAAGTCAGATAAAATCTAAATAATTGTTAAGGTAACTTTTAAATGTTAAAATAAAAGCCAGCGAATGGCTTTTATTTTTTAGGGGTAAATATGAATTCTTATAACAGAAAGTGGAATAGTAGTATAAAAGAAACTATTCAAAAGTCATCTGACTTTGATATTGCTAAGTCGTTATCATCCTTTGAATTTGCAAATGAGATAGTTTCATTGTTCCGAGGTGTTGAATTAAAAGAAGCCCCTCGCCTTGTTATTATTGATGAATTCTATCAATATTTAAAAAGAAGTAATTCTGATAACGAAGATTCTTCATCGATTTCCAAAAATTCATTCAAGAAATTTACAGGGTTTATTAAGCAAGATGATTTTAGCTTTATATATTCTCATGATGAAACATTGTGGAAAATAAAAGATATTTACTCTCGTTTAACTTTTACTAATAAAGCGGATAGTGAATATTTTATTAAGTTTCTTATTGAGAATAAAGAAACTCAACCTTTACTTATGGATATGCTAAAATTTTATAATGATCTAAAAGGAAAAAGTCTTAATTATTTTTCAACTATTCTTTATTTGCTTGATTTTAAAGATAGAGAATTTACTAATAAGGTCTTTAAATATGTTCTTCAAACATCTGAACAGGACATCATTATTAACAGAGAAAATGATTTTTTAAATAGTATTATTTTTCTTGTTAATCATCCTCAATATGCTGATAAATTAAAAAGTCATTCTATCAATACAGCATATGTATATGCTGGAGAGGCAAGTTGTAAAAAAGACTTATTAAAAGATGTTGATTTCTCTGATATTCCTGAAGTATTTAAGGATAACAATAGAGCTTGTTTTATTAAGTTTTACACCGATAACAAAAAATACTTATCATCAAGTCAAAGAGCATATATCATAGATTTTATGGATAAACATGAGGTTATTGACTGTATAGTGCAAATGGCTGAAAATTGTGAATACGACAAAGATATTATCATGAGTGTAGCTTCTGATTTTAAAGAAAAAATAAAAGATACAAGAGTCGAAGAATTTCAGCAATATATCTGTTATTACCATTCAGATACAGATGATATTTATTACAGTCTCTACTGTGAAAATCAAAATAGTCTTTTTAAAAATACAAGCAGTTCAATTACAATTAAAGATTTTTCAGATCAATTCTGTGGATTTATTTATTCTTTTGTTGAATCAGAATATTTGAAGGACAATATTTCAACTAAAGAAGAAGCTTTATTTCCCAATACAAAAAAGAGGCTTTAAATGGAAGTTGTTAACTTTTACAAAATAGGATTAATTATTCCTGATGATGGTGAGTATATAGGACGCGAATATCGAAAGTTCGGTTTAAAGAAATCAAAATTTGCTAATCCTTATAAATTGGAAAAAGGCAAGCCTCGTGGAGATACTCTTGAAGAGTATAAAAAATGGTTATGGTTTGAAATTCTTGAAGAGCGAATTACCAAAGCAGATTTGATAGCTTTAAAAGATAAAATTTTAGTTTGTTTTTGTAAACCTGCCGCCTGTCATGGAGATATACTAAAAGCTTTTGTCTTGTACGCTGTTAATAAAGGAGATGAACTTGATTGTAAAATAGCAGCATATAAACGATACAAGGCAGGTAAAGCATAAAAAGGAGGATATTCCTCCTTTTATATTATTCTTAAAAAATCTCTTCAGCTACACCTTTGTCAATCAAAAGTTCACTGATATACCATGAGTTGTAAAGCTCCATTGGATTGTAATAGGAAAAAAGCAGCTTGTCAGTGTCAGCATTTACCAGATTAATCAAATTATTCTCATGCAATGTTTTAAAAATATGGCAAATGATTTCTGATTTTGAAGAATGATTTTTCTCAATTTTTTTATAGACATCAAACAATGATACTTTTTCTGGAGTTAATAAAGATTTAATATCTTTATCAGTAATTTTCACAGCGCCTTTATAATGGTTTTTTGCAATTTCTCCCATAAACTTAACAAGGGTTGAATTGTAATATTTTTCATCAATATTTTTTGCGAAAAAAACTTCATTTGCATAAAAACCGGAATTGGTGCTTTCAAGTTCAACACCTAATTTTTCAAGGCTTGCATAAATATTTCCCTTTGAAATATAAAAAGCACAATTTTCTTTCTCAAGAAAATACTTACTTACATAGCCAAAGAAGGTTTCCAGGGAATTTTTAATATTGTAACCAGAAAAATTTGTCTCACATTCTGGGCGGGATTTAGTCAATGCAGCAATTAACACATCAAGATTTTCATTTTCAATTTTTTTATCTTTAGAAATTTTTTCAATTAAATTTTCGATATTAAACATACAGTCTCCTTTAATTCCTGATTTTATTAATTATGCTCTTTTGGACAGTTTTTTACAAGTATTATTTTTTCAATTTTTTCTTTCTTATTTCTTTTATAGTATCTTCAAGGATTTTCTTTTCTATTTTTTGCTCGAACGGATTTTTACCCTCATTTGTGTTTTTCTTTTTCATCATATTGATTAGATTTTTCTTATTTACAGACAATTCTTCTTTTAATTGGCTCATAGGGTTCTGTTTAAATTTTTCTTTACTATCAAAATTTCTGATATTGTATTTTTCGATGAAGCCTCTTATAGCAGATGTTATGTGTTTACTTATTTCAATTTCTTTTGATGAGTAAGAAGGTGGAGCATAAACCTTATCAAACTCTATACCTTTATTAAATACGACATTTCCGAAAGTATAGAGAATGTTATCGGGATTAGCCTCTATACTGTAAGCAAGCATTTCAGGAATATTTGTGATATAATTGAAATCAACATTTCTGTTATTTATATTTTTCATTAATAAAGGGCTTAAGTGTTCTGTATAATGGTTACCATTCATTGTAATCATGTTATACAAAGCAAACATGTTTGAATTTTCAGATTTTGAAATGTCAAAAGCTTTCAGATCGTAGCTTTTATTTATATTGAAATAAATAATATTATAATAAATATTAATAACAAACTCTCGTCTTTCATCTTTTGTAAATTTAAAAATTTCTGCTTTTTTATCTATATATGAAAAAAAGGTGTAAAAATCATGTTCATGTTTAGGCAATACAAGAGATTTTCTTTCTGAAAAATCATCTTGTTGCTTTTGTATTTTTAATTTTTTTAGAATTCTGTATTTTGTGCGATCATATTCTTTTTCTATTTCAGAGAGTTTAAAGGACATTTCTTCTTCCGGTTGCCTCTGTTCAAGAGTCTCATTTAAATATTTCATAATATTAAACTGAAAATATTTTTGTTCTTTTAGTAAAATCTCAAACAGGTATATGAGGGTTTCATCAACAAAATCTGAAGATATTTTGTTTAATAACTTTTCAGATTTATTAACAAGAGCATAAATCAACAATGATTCAGCAAAATCTTTTTCAGAATACTTATTATGAAGTTGGCGAATATTATTTCCTGCAATAAAGCTTTTAATAAATAAAGCTGGGGTGTTGTTACTCCTCAGATTTTCCTGAGAATAAGGCTCGTCAGATATAAAGTTTTTATTATAAAGTTTATTAAGGCTGTGGTCTAGGTAATGAGCATATTCATGATTTAGAGACATCAATATATTATTATGACTTTCTTTTATTAAAACATTATAATTTAGAATAATCGTTTCTGTATCGTAATCATAAAGTGCGCAAATACTTTTATCTTCAGAATCAATCTTATCGATATGTATTGATATCTTATTCCAGTTATTAGCATTTTCAAATTGTTGGAAAAAAGCATTAAGCACAGTATAAAATTTATCCCAATGGTAAATAATTTCTTTGTCGTATTTGAAATTCTCAACCAGATCATTTTCTTTACACAAATTAATGAGTTTTTTAAGATATATTTTATTTGCAATTATCTTCTCTTTTTGAAAAAGAGGATTTTCTATCCATTCTTTTAATGTTTTAAATTCCATGCACATACCTTTGATACTTTATTTTACTCATAATACAATAATTAGGTTTCTTAATCAAATCTTAAAATGAGTACTTTCATTTTTTCAAAACTTTCAAATATAGCTTTACACAGGCCATTCCTGTGAGGTAAACCAAAAATTGAATAAAAAAGGCAAGAACTACTGAAATCAATAAAGTTTTTAAAAAAGGTTTTGGCAAAGAACGGTTAATATTATCCATTTGTTTTTTTGTTGGCAAAAATTCAACAAGGTCATCATATTGAACTTTGGAAATGTAATTTCCATGTCGTGCATTTTTATTTATCTCATTTATTTTTAATATATAATCACTATAGACTTCTCTTAACTCCATCATTTGTTTATTTTTAACAAATCCAATATTTTGATTGTAATACTCAGAAAACAACTCTATTCGTTTTTTATATTCATTTAAATTTTTAATATCATTATCATTTATATTGAGTTGTGATTTTGCACCATAAATAATGTTTTCTTTTTTAAATTCCTTATAATTATGAGATACCACTTTATATTCTGGCAAAAATAAATTTTTATCAAATCGAATCATCATAACGAATAAGATAATAAAGGCAATCCAAACAATCATTTTTGAGAACATTGTTAAAATTACATCAGCTTTTTGCAATGGTGTTTGAGGCTTTATCTTTTCCATTTATCTTTTTATTTCCTTTTCAGTGGCTTCTTGTTCGTCCATCTTTTTATGAAAGTTCCTTATCTCATTAGGTGTAATAGAAAGAAGTTGTGAATATGCCATTTCCATACTATCTCCCATGATTTTGCCCATTATCTTACCTTGTTCCTCTTGAGCTATTCTTGCTTGTTTATTTATTTCAAAATTTAACTGTTGTATTTCTTCTTTTTCTTTCATCGTATTGTAATTAAAGCCGGATAATAGCACACTTAAGATAGCTAACACTGAACATCCGGCTATAATTTGAGGTTTCATATATTTATAAAGATTCATTTTTAGCTCCTGTATCCGTTATTGCTCGCATTTTTTTCTTTTTTTCTATTTTTTTAATATATTCTGCCACTAATTCATCATTTATTTGTCTTAAAGCATCTCGATTTATTTTCTTGTAATCATCATGGTAATTAACCATAACGGGAATACTATTTTTGCTTTCTATTACAGCTAATGCGGCTATTTTAGAATCCATTGTTAAATTATCTATTTTTTTAATATTATCTATCTCTTGAAATTTCTTTTCTTCCTGAAAAGATTTAAAATTTACACCACTGTATGAAGCACTTAGAAAAGCCAAAGCTCCAAAGCATACCCAAAGTTCTTTTTTTAAAATCATATTTTTACCTTAATTAATTTCTTTTTGATTTAACAAATATTTGACTCAGAAAATATCATGTTTATAAAAAACAGACATAAGAAAATTTAACATATGATTATTTATATATCAAAAAAAACCATCTTTGATGCATTTAAATTTCTTTGGCATGAAAAGAACAGTTTAAACCTCATCGGACAAATCAACATGACTAGAATTTAGATCAGAAGACATTATCTCAAAAAATGTAGGAGGCCCTGTAAAAATAATCGTCATTGAAATAGAAATCAGCAATACATAGAACAATAATAAAAAAGAATTTATGCATTTTATTTTTTTCGATTTTTCAATAGCGGTCTTATTGCCTTCAGTTTTTTCT
>Ga0308166_1000338_pt1 | contig 72892 bp, 57 predicted proteins | sample PhyCR2_2_FD_202137 | JGI IMG/M metagenome (GOLD analysis project Ga0308166, IMG submission 202137) | Phyllosphere microbial communities from UC Gill Tract Community Farm, Albany, California, United States - DLSLCC.R2 | ecosystem: Host-associated > Plants > Phyllosphere > Unclassified | place...
AGGACGTGTACCGTCTGCAGGGCGTGAAGATCAACGACAAGCACATCGAGGTGATCGTTCGCCAGATGCTGCGCCGTGTCCAGATCGTCGAAGCCGGCGACACCGACTACATCGTCGGCGAGCAGGTGGAGCGTTCGGAACTGCTGGAAGCGAACGACCGTATCGAAGCCGCAGGCAAACTGCCGGCGACCTACGAAAACGTTCTGCTGGGTATTACCAAGGCATCGCTGTCGACCGATTCGTTCATCTCGGCCGCATCGTTCCAGGAAACCACCCGCGTGCTGACCGAAGCGGCGATCATGGGCAAGCGCGACGGTCTGCGCGGCCTGAAGGAAAACGTCATCGTCGGCCGCCTGATCCCGGGCGGTACCGGTCTGGCCTTCCACCGCGCACGCAAAGAGAAAGAGGCGTGGGAAGCGGAAGAGCGCCAGGCGCTGCTGCAGCAGGAGAAGGCCAACATGGCTGCCGAACTGCAGGCCGTCGAAGACCAGCAGACTGCTGCGGCTTCGATGGAACAGCATCACGGCGACGGCGAGTAATCTTCGCTTCAGCTTTTAGCCGCTGATAACGGCTGATGAAAACGGCACCTTCGGGTGCCGTTTTTTTTTCGTGTAGTCAATTCACTGTGCATACAACACACAGATTCATGCATATCCGATGCATACGTTGTACATATGCCACCCTCACCAATTATTGCCGTTGACACAAGATTGTGATCGATGGTTTCATCGACGATAAGTTTTCCCAACAGAAAAGTTTGATGGGCGAATCGCGTGTTGATTTCGCTCATCTGCCTGGAAGGCTTTGTATTAGCTGTCTTGATGTCGCATCACTCTGATTCCAAAAAAATTCAAGATTTAAGGGAGAGATATGTCGCACACAGTAAAACAAACGTCGAAGGTGGCCATGCTGCGCCGGTCTGCAATTTCGGTGGCAATCGGCATGTGCTTCGTCGGCGCGGTCTGGGCCGCTGAAACCGGCGGCCTGCGTATTTCGATCACCGGCGCCAACGGCAAGCCGGTGCCGGGCGCTACCGTCAAGATCAGCTCGCCGAGCAGCCTGGTGACCAAGACCGTCGTGACCGAAGCCGACGGCTCGGTGCGCGTCGCCGGTCTGGACCCGGCCACCGACTACCGCGTGGAAGTCGTCGCCCCCGGTTATTCGACCTTCAGCGCGACCGACGTGTCGGTGATCTCCGGTGCGAACCCGCTCGTGAGCTACTCGCTCGCAGGCGCAGGCGCGGGCGAGGGCCAGCGCGTGGTGGTGACCGGTTCGCGCGCGGTGCAGGTCGACACGACCTCCGCCACCGTCGGCACCATCCTCAACCTGGCCACCGTGGAAGCGCTGCCGACCGGCCGCAGCTACCAGAGCTACCTCCAGCTGGTGCCGGGCGTGAAGCCTTCCGCAGGCGGCAATCCGTCGTCGAAGTCCGGCGTCAACTACTCGGACATCGGCGGCGCCACCGGTACCTCGACCGACAACGTCTACATCCTCGACGGCGTCGACGTCACCGACTCGAATACCGGTACCTTCGGTTCGAACATCAACTCCGAGATCATCCAGGAACAGCAGATCCTGACCGGCGGCATCCCGGCCGAGTACGCCGGCGGTACGGGCCTGGTGTCGAAGGTGATCACCAAGTCGGGCGGTAACGAGTTCCACGGCTCGGTCAACTATTACTTCCAGAACGACAAGCTCGTCGCCGACAACAAGCACAATAGCGCCTCGGCCTTCTCGACCTACGATTCCGCAGTCACGCTCGGCGGCCCGATCATCCGGGACAACCTGTGGTTCTTCGGCTCGTTCCAGAAGAAGGGCCGCGACACCGACGTGGTGCAGTCGGACACCGGCGCGTTCCTGCGCACGGTCAAGCGCGACGACAAGCTGGGCTTCCTGAAGCTGACCTGGCAGCCGACCGACAACGACCGCATCACGGCGTCCTTCTTCAATGACCCGACGACGATCAGCGGTTCGACGACCCCATCGACGCTTAACAACCGCGACCGTAGCACCAAGCAGGGCGGCAACAACTACAAGGTCGAGTACGCGCGCGACATGGAGAACCTGCGCCTGAATGCGTATGCGTTCCGCCACGAAGGCGAAGTATCGAACTTCGCAGCCGACCAATCGACGTCCAACACCGTGGCGTATTGCGCAGGCGCTGCGTGCGCGATCCGCATCCCGGCACTGAGCATCGCACAGAGCAGCCTGGGCGGCTTCGGCTCGGACGTGGTCACCACGCGTGACCGCGACGAAATCGGCGCGAGCGGCGAGTATTTCCTCGAGACCGCTTCGGCCGGTACCCACACCTTCAAGGCCGGCTACCTGCAGTCCGAAAACAAGTATTTCCGCGACTCCCGCGTGAGCGGCCCGGAAAAGGCGACCTATACCTCGATCGCGGCGGGCAACGCCGGGGTCACCTTTGCCCAGTTCATCGGCAGCGGCTGGACCGGTTCGCGTCAGATCGGCGCTGTCGATATTCCGCGCATCATCACGGCAATCAACGGCAGCCCGGACAAGGCCTACTTCGTCAACCTGCTCGACACCAACAAGGATGGCGTCGTTTCCGACCCCGAGATCCGCGCCTACAAGTTCAGCAATACCGCCGGCAACCCGGGCGGGCAGGTGAACAACTACCGCAGCCGTGAAGCGCAGGCAGCGCCCTATGTCGTGAAGGCCACCGGCAAAGCTGCCTACCTGCAGGATACCTGGACGCTGAAGCAACTGACCGTGAATGCCGGTGTCCGTGCCGAAGAATGGGTGCACAAGGATTCGAAAGGTGCGCAATCCGCCAAATTCAAGTGGGAACTGGCGCCGCGCCTGAGCGTGGTGTATGACCCGACCGGCGAGGGCCGCAGCAAAGTGTGGGGCTTCCTGGGCCGTTACTATGACCCGATCCGCACCAACATGTCCGACTTCGCCGGCAACCTGTCCGGTCCGGTACTGGAAGAGCAGATCGCCCTCGGCGACAAATGGCTGACCTTCCGTACCCGCGGCGGTGACAAGACCCCGGACGCCGTGTTCTCGCCGTCGACCAAGACGCCGTACACCGACGAGTTCATGCTCGGCTATGCGACGAACATCGGAAAGGACTGGACCGTGTCGGCCACCTACACCAAGCGCCGTACCCGCGACGTGCTGGAAGACTACGACCTGACCCTGTATTCGGACGCGACCCTGACGGCGGCGACCGCGTCGGAAGGTTACGCCTACCCGGGTTCCAAGTACTACCTGCCGTATTCCTACTTCGGCTACTCGGCGAAGCCGAATTCGAACTACGTCCTCGGTACCCTCGCAGGCGGCAAGCGCGACTACCAGGGCATCGAACTCAGCTTCAGCAAGGCGAAGCGCGACAACTGGATGGCGGGCGGCTCCTACACCTGGAACCAGGCCAAGGGCAATACCAACTCGGATAGTAACGCCGACTTCCAGGGCGACTGGATCGCACTGGATCCGCGCGCACCGAATGCCTACGGCCCGCAGCCTGGCAACATCAAGCACCAGGCCAAGGCATATGGCGCCTACTTCTTCGACAATGGCATCGAGCTGAGCGGCGTGTTCAACTGGAACAGCGGCACCCTGTACAGCCGTACCGCGCTGAATTCCGGCCGCAACCTGCCGGAAATGGGCGCGCCGTACGTGGACGGTGGCGTGACCGATACCTGGATCCTGCCGGGCGCCATCGGCACCCAGAACGCACCGTCGTACTACACGCTGGACATCCGCGCGAAGTACGTCTACAAGCTGACCGGCAGCCAGAAGATCGAGTTCTTCGTCGACGTGTTCAACCTGTTCGACAAGCAGTCGACCATCGCCGTGCAGTCGCTGGTGGCCGGCAGCGCCGCCTACAAGTTCGGCGAAGGCACCGACTGGGTCCAGCCGCGCCGTCTGTACCTGGGCGCGCGTTACACCTTCTGACCTTCAAGCTAGTAAAGTTCGAGACCGGCCCCTCGCGGGCCGGTTTTTTTTATATGACCACAATGACAGCACTGATCATCATCGACATGCAGAAGGGCATGTGCAGCGCCAGCCTGCCGCCCAGGAACAACCCGGCAGCCGAAGACAACATCGCCCGCCTGCACGCCGCCTGGCGCGCCGCGGGACAGCCAGTGGTCAGCGTGCGCCACATCAGCCGTTCGCCATCGTCGGTGTTCGCGCCCGGCCAGAGCGGCGTCGATTTCCAGGCGCGTTTCATGCCGCTGGCGCACGAGCACGTGGTCGAAAAGAACGTGCCCGATGCCTTCATCAACACCGGCCTCGAACGCTGGCTGCACGCGCGCGGCATCCGGCGCCTGGTGATCGCCGGGGTCAGTACCAACAACTCGGTCGAAGCCAGCGCGCGTACGGCCGGCAACCTGGGTTTTGACACGGTGGTGGTGGCCGACGCCTGCTTCGCTTTCGAAAAGCGGGATTTCGGCGGCACCCTGCGCAGCGCCGAGGAGGTGCACCTGATGGCGCTGGCCAATCTGCACGGCGAATATGCCACGGTGCGCACGACCGAAGAGGTACTGGGCAACATCTCTCGCTAACGCAAAATCCAGTTTAAAGGATAATAATATCCACTATACTGGATGACATGGACATCAATCAGCTCATCGCCCGCCGCCTGCGCGAACTGCGCGACGCCCAGGGCCTCTCGCTTGCCCTGCTCGCCGAACGCAGCGGCGTCAGCAGGTCGAACATCTCGCTGATCGAACGCGGCGAGAGCAGCGCCACGGCCACCGTGCTGGATAAGCTCAGCGCGGCGCTTGGCGTGACGGTAGCCTCGCTGTTCGAGCAATCGGCGGCCGAGGCGCCGTTGCCGGTCGCGCGTGTACAGGATCAACCGGTATGGACCGATCCGGGTTCCGGCTACGTGCGCCGCAACCTGTCGCCGGCCATCTATTCGCCCATCCAGCTGGTCGAGGTCAGCTTCCCGGCCGGGCAGCGCGTGGCCTACGAGACCGGTACGCGCGACGCCGAGGTCCACCAGCAGGTCTGGCTCATCGAGGGCCGGATGGAAGTCACGGTCGGCGCCACGCGCTGGACGCTCGACGCCGGCGATTGCCTGGCGATGCGCCTCGACCAGCCGATCGCCTGGCACAACCCGACCGACAAACCGGCGCGCTACCTGGTCGCGCTGGTCACGCAAGTCCACAAACCGCCGCGGAGGGAAGCATGATGGCCGATACGATCGCCGTACGCAGTTTGCGCGCCGATGAAGTCCCCGAACGCCTCGAGCAGTTGGCCGACGTGCTGCTCGATTGCGTCGAGGGCGGCGCCTCGGTGAGTTTCATGCTGCCGATGGCGCGTCAGACGGCGCTGGCATTCTGGGAAAAGGTCGCCGAGGGTGTCGCGCGCGGCGAGCGCACTTTGCTGGTGACCGAGGATGGCGCAGGCATCGCCGGCACCGTCCAGCTGATCACGGACATGCCGGAAAACCAGCCGCACCGCGCGGACGTCGCCAAGCTGCTGGTGCACCGGCGCGCGCGCGGCGCAGGGATCGGCCGGCGCCTGATGGAAGCGGTCGAAGACGCGGCGCGCACACAGGGCAGGCGGGTGCTGGTGCTGGACACGGCCAGCGAAACCGCCGAGCGCCTGTACGAGCGGCTGGGCTGGCAGCGCGTGGGCATGGTGCCCGATTATGCGTACATGCCGGATGGGTCGCTGTGTGCGACGACATTCTTTTATAAGCATGTTTAGTAGCACGTTCTCGAGATGGGAGCCTACTGTTTATGCCGTGAGCTTGTTTGTAGTTAAGTAAGTAAGAGGATCTACGTTATGTAGAGAGCTAAGTAAGCGCTGTATCGATTTTCTGACAGACTCTTAAGTAAGCTATGTACTGCTTTCTAGAGTGTTCCGAAAGTACAGTAGACTCCTTCGTAAAACATGACCCCTCAGGCTACCAAGCGCTGATCGCACAGTACGACATTCAGTGCCCCCCTCTGGCACAAGTCTTTGTGCTTTCTCCCAAGACTGGGCTTGGCTTGATATGCCCCAGCCTCAATTAAGCTTGCTAATCCGGTTGATCGTGCAAGGTAATGGTGAGCTTTCCGAGCGCAAGAGAAAGCGATTCGACACCTTGTCGGAAGCCTTGCTGACCCGTGCAGAGGAAGTTGTAAGCGATGAATTTGCTGATTACATCGGCATGTTCGGCACAAGTCTTGATTAAACCTTTCAAACGGCAAACGCGCATACGTGACAACCAGGAGCATTCTCCACTTCCTCCCGTCCGCCCCCGGCCATACCGTTGACATACACTATCTCCGCTTCCTCATCCAAACCCGAAAAGGAGACGGTCATGAACAACGCCAGAACCGCCCTGCTGGCCTGCGCCCTCGCCGCAGCCGCTGCAGCCACTGCCCAGACGACCCCCGCAGCCCAGTCCACCAAAGCGGCGCAGACGCCAGTCCCTGCCGCGGCAGGCGCCGGCGGCCAGCTGCAGGCCCCGATGACTTTGGTGACGGCCGCCGGCACCGGCAAGATGATCGGGGTTGTGTCGATCAGCGAATCGCCGAACGGCCTGGTGTTCACCCCCAAGCTGACCGACCTGCCGCCGGGACCGCACGGCTACCACGTGCATGAAAACGGCAGCTGCGGCGTGAATGAAAAGGATGGCAAGAAGGTCGCCGCGGGCGCCGCCGGCAGCCACCTCGACCCGGGCGGCAGCAAGCAGCACCTGGGCCCGACCGGCAACGGCCACCTGGGCGACCTGCCGCCGCTGGTGGTGGGCGGCGACGGCCGCGCCACCGTGCCGGTGACGGCGCCGCGCATGAAGAGCCTGGCCGAGGTCAAGGGCAAGGCGCTGATGATCCACGCGGGCGGCGACAACTACGCCGACAAGCCGGCGCCGCTGGGCGGCGGGGGCGAACGCATCGCCTGCGGCGTGATCCAGTAAGGCGGCCGGGGCCAGTGAAAATATTGCATCAGGTGTATGCATTGATTTAACAATGCCTGCTATGATGGGTAGCTGAGCCGACCGTCCGGCTCTGCCTTTTGTAAATACTATGCCCTGGCCTTTCGATCTTGCTGCGCCCGCCGATGCGCCTCCCGAGAACCTGAGCCGGATGGAGCTGCTGATGCAGCGCCATCCCTGGGAGACGACTGCCGTCGGTCCGGTCGCATCCTGGCCGTTCAGCCTGAAGCTGGCGGTGCGCACGCTGCTCGACTGCCGGCTGCCGATGTACCTGGCCTGGGGCGAGGGCAATACCCAATTTTTCAACGACGCCTACATCCCCGTCCTCGGCGATAAATTCGCAACGGCGCTGGGCAACGACACGCGCGTGACCTGGGCCGAGATCTGGTCGGTAATCGGTCCGATGTGGGAGGGCGTCAAGCGCGGCGAGCCGGTCGGTTCGGACAACCTGGCCCTCACCATCAACCGCTACGGCTATTTCGAGACCTGCTGGTTCAATTATTCTTACAGCCCGGTCTATAGCGAAGCGCGCAAGGTCGAGGGCGTACTGGTCACCTTTGTCGAGACGACCAGTACGGTGACCGAGGAGCGCCGCCAGGCATTCCGGCTGGCCCTGGCGGACATCCTGCGCCGCGAGACCGATGCCGCCGCGCTGATGCATGCCAGCGGCCGCCTGGTCAGCAGCTATGCCGCGGGCGCCGCGGCGATCTATGCGACGGTCGACCCTGCGGCGCAAGCGGCCGTGATTCGCGGGCAGTGGCGCGACGGTGCGCCGGACGGCGAGCCGGGACGCACGCTGCCGCTCGAGATGCTCGGCATCGGGCGCGGCGCCCGGCTGCTGCGCGGCGAAACCGTGTGCGTGCCGGACGTCGCCCGGGAAGCGGATTTGCCCGGCTTTGACGCCTGGCTGGCGCAGGGCATCGCCTCCGTCCTGGCGGTGCCGATGATGGAAGGCGGGCGCCTGGAAGCCGTGCTGGCGCTGCACGGCCCCGTCGGCCAGCGCTGGGAACCCGCCGAAGTGCATATGCTGGAAGACAGTGCACGGCGTACCTGGGAAGCGCTGCGCCGCATCCGCGCCGAGCAGGCGCTGCGCGACGAGACCCGCATCCTCGAGCTGGTGAAGGAGGCTACAGAAAAGCTGGCCTCGACCCTCGACCTCGAACCGCTGGTGCAGGCGATCACCGACGCCGCGACCCAGCTGACCGGCGCCGAATTCGGGTCCTTCTTCTATAACAACACCGACAGCAACGGCGATAACTATCTGCTCTATACGCTGAGCGGGGCGCCGCGCGAAGCCTTCCAGAATTTCGGCCAGCCGCGCGCCACCAAGGTGTTCGGTCCGACCTTCCGCGGCAGCGCGCCGATCCGCAGCGACGACATCACCAGGGACCCGCGCTACGGCTCGATGGCGCCGCACCACGGCATGCCGCCGGGTCACCTGCCGGTGCGCAGTTACCTGGCGGCGTCGGTGGTGTCGCGCTCGGGCGAAGTGATCGGCGGCCTGTTCTTCGGCCATTCGACGCCCGGCATGTTCAGCGCGCGCACCGAGGAGCTGATCGGCACCTTTGCCGGCCAGGCCGCGATCGCGATCGACAACGCGCGCCTGTACGACATGGCGCAGAAGGCGGCGCAGGAGCGCGAGAGCCTGCTGGCCAGCGAACGCGCCGCGCGCGCCGAGGCCGAGCGCCACAACAAGATGAAGGACGAGTTCCTGGCGATGCTGGCGCACGAGCTGCGCAATCCGTTGGCGCCGATCACCAGCGCCGCCCAGCTGCTGCGCCTGCCCGAAGTGAACGAGGGCCTGCGTCTGAAGGCCAGCAACATCATCTCGCGCCAGGTGCGCCACATGACGGAGCTGGTCGACGACCTGCTCGACGTCTCGCGCGTAACGCGCGGCCTGATCAAGCTGGAGACCGAAGTGCTGGACCTGAACAAGGTGGCGATGGCCGCCGTCGAGCAGGCCCGCCCGCACATCGAGGAGCGCCGTCACGCGCTGGTCGTCGATCTGCCGCCGCAGCAGGTGGCGGTCGAAGGCGACCGCACGCGCCTGATCCAGGTGCTGGTCAACCTGCTCAACAACGCGGCCAAGTACACGCCGGCCGGCGGCCGGATCGCGCTGTCCGTCACCAGCGACGGCGCCGCGGCCGAGGTGAGCGTGCGCGACAACGGCAGCGGCATCGACGCCCAGCTGCTGCCGCACATCTTCGACCTGTTCACCCAGGCCGACCGCGCGCCCGACCGTTCGCAGGGCGGCCTCGGCATCGGCCTGGCGCTGGTCAAGAGCATCGTGCGCATGCATGAAGGGACCGTCGCCGCCTTCAGTGGCGGCGCCCAGCAGGGCACGACGATGACGGTCACGCTGCCGCTGGCGGCAGCCCCGGCGCGCGCCGGCCAGACCCCGCGCGCGCACCTGGCGGCCGGCGAAACCCGGCCGCTGCTGGTCACCATCGTCGACGACAACCTGGACGCCGGCCAGTCGCTGGCGGTGCTGCTGCGCGCCCACGGCCACACGGTGCAGGTGTTCGAGGACGCTTCGAGCACGCTGCGTGCGCCGGAAACCGAAGGCACCGAAGTCTTCATCCTCGACATCGGCCTGCCCGACATGACCGGCTACGAACTGGCGCGCCGCCTGCGCCGCCTGCCGGTACACGGCGGCGCCGTGTTCGTGGCGCTGACCGGCTACGGCCAGGAGCGCGACCGCGAGCTGTCGCGCCAGGCCGGCTTCGACCATCACCTGGTGAAGCCGGTCGATATCGCGAAGCTGGCGCAGATCCTGGCGCGCGCGGGCACGGTGCCGAACGCCGCGTGACGCGCTTAGCCGGGAAGCCCCCGCCCGTGGATTGCGCTGAACAGCTGCAGTTCCCCGTCGATGGTTTCGGCTAGCTGCCTGTCGCTGCCGTCCCAGACGAATTCGACCGGTTCATGGCCCGCCCGCTTCGAGCGGACGCATTTGATGTAGACCCGTTTGCCGCCGCGGCCCACCTTGGCGCGCAGGACGCGGATTTCGCCGATGTACAGCGCGTAGCGGAGCGGCGTCGACGCGATCCGGAAGCGGCCCGGATAAGCCTCGAGCACATACTCCACCAGGTCCTCCAGGTCGGCCGGCGCTTCCGGGGCCTGCTCAAGCGCCTGCTCAAGCGGCGCCGATGGCGCAGCCGGCATGACGGGCGGCGCAGCTTTCCAGCGGCCGTTCAAACCGATGCCGTCATCGAGGTCGCAGCCGAACTCGCGGATGTAGCGCGCCTCGACTTCGAAAATGTCCTGGCCGGCGGGAACATTGCACAGGTAGCGCAGCGTGATATCGCGCCCGGCCTTGGCGGCATCGGCGAGCGCGACGTGCACGCGCCTGTAATGCTTGCCGTTCCGGTACGGAATCTGACGCAGGAGACGGTCGACGTTGCGGCTGTAGTGCCGGGTCGGGCGTTTGTCGCCACCGTTCGCCTTGCCGATGTAGCGTCCGCTTACCCGGCCTGCCTCGTCGAGGATTTCCCACATGTAGATCAAGGGCGCTGCGGTATCGACGTCGCTGGGAAGGAGGCGATAGCTCATTGTTGTCATGCGGTGGGTCTCCAGAAGTGCAAGTGATGCAAATACATCATATCCGCTAAAAGTTCAGTTAAGGAAATCCAGTGACTTGTTGACAACCATTTCCTTACCGCTCAGTATGCGGCCATGTCCCGCAAAAAGAACAGCCGTCAGTGGGCCCGTCTGCGCATCCTGTGCTATGCGGGCCTCGACCTGATGACGATCGTCCCGGACGCCTTCGGGCTGGTGCGGGAGCTCATTCCCAATTCCTCCGCCCACCTGGTGCTGCGCCCGCAGCCGGCCCAGCCGGCGCCGGACGCCGACGCGCTGTATACCCAGGTGCTGCCGCCGCCGGAAGGCTATTTTTACAGCGACCATGCCGGCTTCAATGCGCCGAGCGCGGCGCCGGTGCACGTGCTGGAAGCGGCGCTGGAGCCGGGCGGCCGCCGCTGCGGCGAGATCGTGTTGTGGCGCGACGGCGGCGCGGCCTTCGACCACCACGACCGGGAAGACCTGGAGCGCGTCGCCGGCTACTTCGAGCACGTGCTGCGCAACGCACCGGAACTGGGTGCGGGTGGCGCCGGCGTGGTCGAGGACGAAGCCATGCTGCTGGCCACCGGCGACGGCCAGATCCTCTACCTGAGCGACTCGGCCGGCGCGCTGCTGGACCAGCTGGCCGCGCAGGAACGCCAGACCTTCGACCGCCGCAGCGTGCCGCCGTTCTGCATGCGCCTGGTGGAATCGGTGGTGCACGGCGACCGCTATCCCTGGCTGCTGCCACTGGGGATCCTGGCGATGGGCGGCGGCATCCTCGAGGCGCGCGCGCAGTGGATGAGCGTGGGCGGCGCCGCGGCCCTGCACGTCGGCGCCGATGCCGGCGCTGCCAGCCGCACGGTCGGCATCTTCATGAAGTTCGTGGTGCCGCTGCCGCTGCGCATCTGGCGCGCGATCGGCTCGGTCGAACTGTCGCCGCAACAGGCCGAGGTCGCGTTCTGGATGGGCCTGGGCGGCGGCCGGGAATCGGCGCGCGCGAACATGGAAGTCAGCGACGCCGTGCTGCGCGATTGCGTGAAGGCGGTCTACGAAAAATTCGGCTGCTCGTCCGAGGCGGGGCTCCTAGAACAGCTGCGTCCCGCCATCTCCCGCATGTAAGCCCTCAGTTTGCGGCGCGCGCTTTCGCGAACTGGTCACCCGGCTTCCAGACCGGCATGGCCGGCGCGTCCGCCACCATGCGGCCCAGGTTCAGCGTGTACTGCGCCTGCTGCACCATGCCGGACAAGTCCCAGTTCGGATCGTATTCGTCGCCGGCCTGGTGGTAGCGCGCGGAATAGGCCTTGCGCTTGGCCTCGCTGGCCTCCTTGTCCTTCACCCAGTCGTGGCCGCCCGAGATCGAGAACGCCGGCACGCCGGCCTTGGCGAAGCTGAAGTGGTCGCTGCGGAAGTAGCCGCCGCTCAGGTCGGGACGGGCTTGCGCCACCGTCAGCTGCATCGCCTTCGCGGTGCTGGCGGCAAGCTGCCCGAGGCTGCTGCGTTCGCTGCCCTGCACGCCGATGTCCTTCACGGCGCCGACGAAGTTCAGGCTGTCGAGGTTGAGCGCCGCCGCGGTTTTATGCAAAGGCCACAGCGGACGGGCGGCGTAGGCCGCGCTGCCGAGCAGGCCCTGTTCTTCGGCCGCCACCCACAGGAACATCTGGCTGCGCTTGGCCGGATGCCGCACCGCCTGCTGGGCCATGGCCAGCAGGCCGGCGCTGCCCGAGGCATTGTCGACGGCGCCGTTGAAGATGACGTCGCCCTTGGCCGGGTCGCCCTGCATGCCCAGGTGATCCCAGTGCGCGCTGTAGATCACCAGCTCGTCCTTCAGCTTCGGGTCGGTGCCCGGCACGATGCCGGCCACGTTGAACTGTTCCAGCGTCCGCACCGCCGCTTTGGCCTGGCCCTGCACGCGGGCGTTCAGCAGCACCGGCTTGAACGATTTGTCTTCGGCGGCGGCACGCAACTGGTCGAGGTTCTGGCCGGCGGCCGCGAATAGGGCGCGCGCTGCCGCATCCGTCATCCAGCCCTGCATGCCGGTGCCGAGATCGGCGTCGGCCAGCTGGAAGCGCTCGGCGGTCCAGCTGTTCTGCACCACGCTCCAGCCATAGGAGGCCGAGGCGTCGGTGTGAATCAGCAGCACGCCGGCGGCGCCGCGGCGCGCGGCTTCCTCGAATTTATAGGTCCAGCGGCCGTAATAGGTCAGGCCCTTGCCATTGAAGCGGTCCGGTTCGGCGCTGGTCGGCGCGGGGTCGTTGACCAGCATGACCAGCAGCTTGCCCTTCACATCGACGCCCTTGTAGTCGTCCCAGCCGCCTTCTTCCGGCGCGGCGATGCCGTAGCCGACGAACAGCAGTTCGGCATCCATGTCGTGCACCGCTTTCGCATCGCCCGGCGCCCAGACCCAGTCCTTCGCGAAGCTCAGCGCCAGCGGCTTGCCGCCCGCGACCAGCGCCACCGAGCTCTCCTGCGGCTGTGCCTTCACACCGGCGATGCGCACGGTCTGGCGGTAGCTGCCTTTGTTTGCCGGCAGCAGGCCGGCGGCCAGGGCCTGGGTCTCCAGGTAGGTGACGGTCAGTTCGCCGCCGCGCTGGCCGGTGCCGCGGCCCTCGAGCGCGTCCGAGGACAGGAAAGCCAGGTGGGCGCGCAAGGGCGCCTCTTGGACAACTGCGGGGACGAGCGCGGTGTTGTTGACGGGTTTTGCAGCGTGTGCGGAAAAGGCCAGCGCCAGGCTGGCGGCCATGGTGGTGTGGAGGATTTTGTGCATCCGGCCATTCTAGCGGAACACCAGCACGTCGGCGGAGATCGTGGTGCCGGTCTGCGGCAGCAGCCGCGGCAGCATGCCGGCGGGACGCGGCGGCAGGTCGCGCTCGGGAATGCCCGGTATGCGCTCCTGGATGAACACCATGAAGGGCTGGTCATACACGAAGTCGATGGCGAAGCGCAGTTCGCGGTCTTGCATGCCGTGCAGGTCCAGCTTCCAGCTCCGGTAGCGCCGGTCCGTCAGCACGCGGCCGTTGACCGTGGTCCTGAGCGTATCGGCGCCAGGGATGCGCAGCAGCAGTTCGGGCGCCCGGTTTTTCGAGCGCAGCAGGAACTCGACGTGGCGTCCGCTGGGGCCGCGCTGGTCTTTCTCGATGATCAGGTCCGGATAGGCGATGGCATCGTTGCGTTTCGCCGATGCGTACCATACCGGGGCGCTACCCTCACCGAGCAGGTAGGGCAACTGGTAGGGATGCAGGGTGTTGGGGAAAACCGTGCGCGTCCAGGCATCGAGCGGCACCGGCGGGTACAGCCAGAAGGCCTGCCAGCTGGGCGTGTCCTTGAAGTAGACCAGTCCGTTGGGCGAGGGAAGCGCAGGCGGCGTCGGGCTGGCGCGGTGGGCCAGCACCATGCAGATGACCACGCCCAGCAGCAGCGGCCGCACCACCAGGCGCGCGCCCACTTCCGCCAGCAGCGGACCGCACAACGCGGGCAGGCAGCAGGCCAGCACCGAGGGCAAGATCAACCAGGCCGGCGACAGGTGCAGCAGGCTGTCGCGCGCCGCCGGCACGATCAGCAAGGCGGCCGGCAGTGCGGCCAGCAGCAGCACGATGCGCCTGCGCGCCGCGCTCCAGTTCTGCGCGCGGCGCCTGCCCAGCATCAGCCAGGCCGCCTGCGCCGCCAGCAGCGGCCAGGCCAGCACGTAGCTGGCGCCGGGCGCGAACCAGCTGGCGCCGAGCAGGGCGATGGTCAGCATGCACATGGTCCCGAGCAGCGCGGCGTGGACGCCGATGCGCGTTTGCAGGACGCGCTGCAGGCCGATGAAGACGGTCACCGGGAGCAGGGTGAAGGCGAGCAGCTGCCAGCGCACGCCGGCGGCCAGGGCCGGCCCCTCGGCCAGCAGTCCGGCATGGTAACGCGGCGCCAGGCCGGGCAGGGCGTCGCGGCAGACCCAGGCGGCGGCGATGGCCAGCAGCAGCATCAGAAAAAAGCCGAAGGCGCCATGCACGATGTCGGTGCCGGCGACGCCCTGGCGCCGGGTAGCGCTGCGGCAGAGCGCCACGCACAGGGCGCAGGCCAGCAGGCTCAGAGGCCAGACCAGCGCATACGAATAATGCAGCATGCCCAGGCCGGGCAGTGCGAAGAACACCTGGCCGCGCGCGCCGGGCGCGGGGAGGGGCGCCGCGCCGAAGTGGCGCAGCAGGACCAGCATCGTGTCGCCTTCGTGCTGCAGGCTGGCGCTGTCGAGGCGTTCGGGCACGTCCCAGGCGCCGCCGCCCAATGGCCCGGCGGTCGTGGCGAAATGCAGCACGGCCGGCCCCGCGCCGGCGAGCAGCGCGGCGCCGTCGTGCTGCGGCAGCCGGGCGTACAGCTCGCCCATGAAGGACGAGCCTTGCGGAGCCGGCGCCTGGGCGGACCAGGCGCTCAGCGCAAAACCGTCCGCGCGGTCGGCGCCGATCAGCTGCAGCGCACCGCGGTTGCCGAGCTTGTCGAAGCGCAGGGCGACCCTGGCGCGGCGCGCCCACGGGTGCGACTCCACGAAGCCGCGCGTGCCCAGGGCCTGGCCGGCATCGCCGTCGGTGAACACCACCAGCAAGTCGTTGTCGAGCGGCGGCCCGGCCTGCAGCACGCGCAGGGTTTCCAATAAAGCTGCGCTGGAGGCGGCGCCGTCGGCCGCGCCCAGGCTGGCGTTCCCTGAGTCGTAATGCGCCACCGCCAGCACCGCCGGCCGGCTGACGTGGCCGGCCACCATGCCGGGCTTCCTGACGATGACGTTATGGACCTCGGCCAGCGTCACGCGCACGTTGGCGGTCAGGTCCCCGGAAGCCGTCCGCACCATCGCCGTCTGCACTTCCGGCGCCAGGCCGATGCCGCGCAGCTGGGCCAGCAGGTAGTCGCGCGCCTGTAGGTTGCCGGGACTGGCGATCGAACGCGGCGCGGCGGCCAGCGCCTGCACGTGAACCTGGGCGCGGGCCACGGAAAAGCCGTCCGCGGCAGGGGTCCTGGTCGCGGCAGCGGGCGCGGGAAGGTGGCGCGGGGCCAGTGCGAGCCAGGCCAGCAGCGCGCCGAGCAGGCATGCGGCGGCGAGGCCCTGCACCCCGGCGGCGCGGGGCAGGACGGCATCGTGCGACATCGGATCTCCAGACGAAAAAAAGCCCGCCAGGCAGAGAGAGGGGACGGGCGGGCTGTAAAGGAAGGCGCTAGTTTAGTCGAGTGTCCAGACATAGGCCATCTGGGCCCAGCCGGCTTCCGGCACGCCGTTGTTCATGGCCGGCTTGAACCTGCACAGGCTGAGCGCACTCAGGGCAGCGCGGTCCAGGGTGCGCGAACCGCTGCCATGCTCGACCCGCGCCGAACTCACGCGGCCGTCGACGCCCACCAGCAGGGCCAGCGTCGTGGTGCCGGTCTCGCCGTTGCGCGCCGCACTGGGCGGGTAGGCCGGCAGGGCGCAGCTGTTGGCGTCGGCGAAGACGGCGGAATGCATCTGGCCGGTATTGGTGCTGGGTTTCGCGGCCGGCAGCGCGTCGATCTTGGCGCCGCTCGTGGCGACGGGCGGCGGCGCCGGGTCCGATTTGGTCGTGGTCACGAGCGGCGGCGCATCGGGTGGCGGCGCCACCGCCACTTCCACGACCGGCACCACGATCGGCGGCGGGGCCAGCTGCTGCGTCGGCTTCGGCGGATCCACCGGCACGGGCGGCGGCTCGGGACGCGTCGGCTCGATCGTGACCGTCAGGTCGTCGGGCAGGCTGGGAAGCGACAGGTGCCGGGTATTCAGGCCGTGCACGAACAGGGTGCCGAGCACCACGTGCAGGCCGGCGATCAGCACGAACCTGGTGGTTTTGCTGCCGGCGCCATTGGGCGAATGCGAGAAATGCATGGCTGTCCTCCGTGTTGTTGAGTCGGGTTGGAAGCGGCTTAACTAAGCTGTGGAATAAATATATGCTAGGTCCTAGCAATAAGTAAAGCGAATTATTGGTAAATTTGATTCCTTGCTTTGCATGGTTTGGCTTCGTTGGAGTTGCCGCTCTTGTATGGAATAATCACACCATTCCCATGCCATAGAATGGTAAGCAGATGAAGAAAGAGCAAAAGCCGATCCGCGTGATGCTGGCGGACGACCACCCGATCGTGATGACCGGTTTCGCCATGTCGCTGGGCGCACAGGGCATGGAAGTGGTAGGCCAGGCCAAGACCCCGGACGAGGCGGTGGCGATGTACGCCGAGCAGAAACCGGACGTGGCGGTGCTGGACATCCGCTTCGGCACCGAACTGACCGGCATGGACGCCGCCCAGAACATCCTGAAAGCCGATCCGCAGGCGAAGATCGTATTCCTCAGCCAGTTCGACCAGGACAGCCTGATCAAGGAAACCTACCGCCTCGGCGCGCACGCCTTCGTGACCAAGGATTGCGATCCGGCCGACCTGGCCGAGGCCGTGCGCCAGGCGCATGTCGGCAAGCTGTACTTCCTGCCGCAGATCGCCGAACGCCTGGCCAGCCTGGCCGTGCGCGGCGACGTCTCGCCGCAGTCGCAGCTCGACGAGCGCAGCCTGGAGATCTTCAAGCTGATGGCCGAGGGCCTGACCAACAACGAGATCGCCGAGCGCCTGAACCTGTCGACCAAGACGATCAGCAACATCAGCCAGTCGGTGAAGGAAAAGCTGGGCGTGCACAGGCAGGCCTATATCACCAAGCTGGCGGTGAAGCATGGTCTGATCGAGCCCTGACGGTCATGCCGAGGAACTTGGATTCCCGCCTTCGCGGGAATGACGTGCGAACGCAAACACCGTCGTCCCCACGCAGGCGCCTCGCTGCGCGAGGCCCCAAGTTGACTTTTCTGTTCAGCGCCATCGCGGCCCTGACCCTGGCCGTGCCCGCCCAGGCAGCCAAACCAGCCTACGAACCCGTTCAGGGCTTCCGCTTCCAGATCGTCACCGGCGCCGGCGACGACAGCGCCGTCACCCAGCGCATCGCCGAGGACCTGTACAAGCGCCTGGTCCCGAGCTTTTCCGCCTTCCGCACCGAGCTGGCCCAGCGCCGCCGCATGGTCTACGTGGTGATCGGCCCCGCGGCCCTGCGCGAAGTGACGGCCAGGCGCTGCGACTGCGTCGTCATTTCCGCCTTCACCTCGAGCCAGGTCTACCGCGCCATCATGGACAAGGCCGCGCATGGCGGCACGCAGCCGGCGGCCAGCACCGCCGTCTACGCCGAGCCGGCGCCCGGCGACCAGCTGCGCCTGGCCGCGCTGCTGTACCGCCGTCCGGTGCGGGTAGCCGCCATCCTCGGCCTCGATACCGCCTTCCTGCGCCCGGCGCTTGAAGCGGACAAGGTCGCGGTGCTGGACGCCGGCGGCGAGGACATCAACCGCCTGCTGAACCAGGTCGCCCAGACCGACGTGCTGCTGGCCCTGCCCGACAGCACCATCTACAGCCCCGAGAGCATCCGCAACATCCTGCTCTCGACCTACCGCCACAAGCAGGGCGTGATCGGCTTTTCCAGCGACATGGTGAAGGCCGGTGCGCTGGCCACCACCTATTCCGAGATCGAGGACATCGATGCCCAGGTGGCCGAGATCGCCGCCGCCTACGTGGCCGGCGGCGAACTGGCGGCGCCGCAGTTCCCGCGCTACTTCCGCACCATCGTCAATGAGGGCGTGGCGCGCTCGCTCGACCTGCAGGTCAGCGACGACGTGCGCGGCTTCGCACGCCTGCCGGCAGCGGCGCGCCGGCCATGAGACCGACGCTGTCCTTCTGGCGCGGCTGGAGCATCGGCCTGCGCATGGCCTTCATCACCATGCTGCCGGTGGCGCTGCTGTTCTCGTCTTTCGTATGGTATTCGTGGTACTCGCACCGCGCCCAGGTCGACGAGGAGCTGGCCGAACGCGGACGCATCCTGGCCAGTGCGCTGGCCGAAACCAGCGAATACAACGTCATCTCCGGTAACCTGTCCGACCTGACCCTGACCGTCAACGGCCTGGTGCAGTCGGACCGCAGCGTGTACCGCATCGACGTGATCGACACCAGCGGCAGGAACAAGGTCAGCGCGGTCTCCGAGCACCGGATCTCGGCCCCGGCTGACGGGCGCTGGTACGAGGCGCCGATCCGCAAGCAGGTGGTGTGGATCAACCTGTTCTCGGACAACGGCACGCCGCACGTCTCGGCTTCCAGCGACACGCGCCCGCCGACGCTGACCTCCGAAGTGGTGGGCAAGGTGCGGGTGACGATGTCGCCGACCAGCATGATGGCCAAGCAGCTGCGGCGCTTCCGCGTCGAGCTGGCGCTGGCGGCGCTGGCTCTGGCCGCCAGCGGCATCCTGGCCTGGTTCCTGGCGCGCAGCCTGACGGTGCCGCTGCAGGAAGCCATTTCGGTGCTGCGCGCGATCCGCGGCGGCCACTACCGCGTCGAGCTGCCGGTCACCACCGGCGGCGAGGTCGGCGAGCTGCAGGCGTCGATCGGCGAGATGTCGGTCGCGCTCGACCGCTCCAAGCAGGACCTCGAGAACAAGGTGGCCGAGCGCACCCGCGACCTGCTGGCCTCGCGCAACGAGGCGCTGCGCGCCGACGCCGACAAGCGCAAGCTGATCCAGAAGGTCAACAACATCATCGAGGACGAGCGCAAGAGCATCGCGATCGAGATCCACGACGAGCTGAACGCCTCGCTGATCGCGGTGCGCCTCGAATCGCAGACCATCCAGCAGCTGGCCGCCAAGGCCGTGCCCTGTCCGGAAGCCGAACAGATCGGCGCCAAGGCGCAGGCCGTCACCAAGCTGGCGCTCGATTTGTACGCCAACGGCCGGCGCCTGGTGCGCCGCCTGCGCCCGGAAGTGCTGGACATGCTGGGCCTGCACGGCGCGGTCGAGGAGATGGTCAGCCATTACCGCTCCGGCTCCGGCATCGCCTTCGAATTCCACACCGAGGGCGACTTCTCGCGCCTGAACAATGAGCTGGCGATCTCCGCCTACCGCATCGTGCAGGAAGCGCTGTCGAACATCATGAAGCACGCGCATGCGAGCGCCGCCCACGTCAGCCTGATCCTGCTCGAAGAGGACAACGCCCTGCACATCGAGGTCGGCGACGACGGCGCAGGCTTCGATCCGGCCCTGGCTTCGGAGGGCATCGGCATCATCGGCATGCGCGAGCGCGTGTTCGCGGTCGGCGGCACGATCGACGTGCGTTCGCAGCCGGGACGCGGCACCACGGTGGCGATCAAGCTGCCACTCAAGGACGAACCTGCGGTATCGTAACGGTCTTCGCATCACCATCATCCATACACGGCCACCATGTCCAATGAATTGAAGACGCCTTTCGAAAAGGGCAACCAGAACCAGACCACCACCTGGGCCGATTGCATCGCCTGGTACGAGGAACTCGCCAAGCGCTATCCGCGCGTGCTGCGCTTCAGCCAGATCGGCACCTCGGATGCGGGCGTGCCCATCCACGCCGGCGTGATCAGCGCGGACGGCGTGTTCGACCGCTTCGAGATCAAGCGCGAGAACCGTCCGGTGTTCTTCAACAATAACGGCATCCACCCGGGCGAGCCGGAAGGCGTGGACGCCTGCATGGCGCTGGTACGCGACTTCTGCCAGCAGCCGGAGCGCCTGGCGGCACTGGGCCGCACCGTGTTCATCTTCATCCCGCTGTACAACGTCGACGGCGCCTTCAACCGCCAGAACACCTCGCGCGTGAACCAGGACGGCCCGGAATCCTTCGGCTTCCGCGGCAACAGCCGCCACCTGGACCTGAACCGCGACTTCGTCAAGTGCGACACCTTCACCGCGCGCGTGTTCAACGAATTCTTCAGCGCCTGGCAGCCGGACGTGATGGTCGACACCCACACCTCGAACGGCGCCGACTACAGCTACACCATGACCCTGATCCAGACCCAGGCCGACAAGCTGGGCGGAGAGCTGGGCGAATTCCTGCGTGGGACCATGCTGCCGGCGATGTATGCGGAAATGGAAAAACGCGGCTGGCCGACCTGCCCTTACGTCAACCCGGTCAAGGACACGCCGGATGACGGCATCGCCGACTTCCTCGAGACGCCGCGCTTCTCGACCGGCTACGCGGCGCTGCACCACACGATCGGCTTCATGCCCGAGACCCACATGCTGAAGCCCTTCGCCGACCGCTATCACTCGATGCGCGCGCTGGTCGAGACGGCGCTGGCCTTCACGGTCGCGCATGGCGAGCAGATCGTCGCATTGCGCCGCGCCGCCAGGGAGCAGGGCCGCACCCGCCGCGAGTGGCCGATCCACTGGGCGATGGACGAAGCGAACCATTCGACCTTCCGCTTCAAGGGTTACGAAGCGAAGTACAAGCCGAGCGTGCTGGGCGACTACCAGCGCCTGTGGTACGACCGCAGCGCGCCCTTCGAGAAGGACATCGCCTACTACGACCGCTTCCCGGCCGACGTGGTCGTGTGGGCGCCGAAGGCCTACGTGGTGCCGCAGCAGTGGCGCGAAGTGATCGAGCGCCTGCAGTGGAACGGCGTGCGCATGGAGCGCGTGACGGCGGACCGCGAGCAGGAACTGGCCTGCTACCAGATCAAGTCGGTGAACTCGCGTCCGCATGCCTACGAAGGCCATATGTTCCACGACGACGTGCAGCTGGAGCGCCGCTGCGCCACCGTCACCCTGCGCACCGGCGACTACATCGTGCCGCTGGACCAGGACAATGCGCGCTACGCGGTCGAGATGCTGGAACCGCTGGGCCACGACAGCTTCTTCCGCTGGGGCTTCTTCAACAGCGTGCTGGAAAAGAAGGAAGCCTATTCGGAATACGTGTTCGAGGACGAGGCCGAGAAGATGCTGCGCGAGGAGCCCGAGCTGGCCGCGAAGTTCGCGGACTGGAAGCAGGCGAATCCGGCGCTGCTGCAGGACCAGTACGCGGTGCTGGACTTCATCTTCGCCAACGGCGCGCGCTACCGCGAGCCGGAATGGCGCCGCTATCCGGTCTTCATGATCGACTGAACGGCGTTCTAGTCGTTGCAGCTCTCCCAGGTCCAGGCGACCCGGGTGAGCACCTTACCGCGGAAGCTGAGGACGATCGGATCGTCGCAGCCGTAGCCTTCCGCGCGTTTCAGGACCAGTTTGTCGCCTTGGGCGGGCAGGCGGCCGAGCAGATCCTCGACCGCGCCGCGCGTGGCGCCGATGCGCAGGCCGAGCGGCAGCGCATAGCCGGCGCGCGTGATCGCCAGCGCAGCCGGGTAGGGCTTGTCGCCGCTAGATACGGTCGTGAGTTCGATGCCGGGCTGGCGGTAGGTCTTCAGGGTGACCTGGCCATTGAAGCCCCGGGTTCCATCGTGCGGGCTTGCGAGAGTGCCGGTGCGGCGGCCGGCAGCATGGACAGCAGCGCCATCGCAGGCGAGCGTCCGAATCGGGTTCCCATGCGCGCCTCCTGTCCACGGCTGGTTCTGGCAATATTGCGATTATTTAGCAGATTCAACAAGGAGACAACATGCATCGCACCATCCTGGCGGCCCACGTCGCCGCGCTGGCCTGGCTGGCGTCGGGGAGCGCGCAGGCCGCGCCCTCGGCCGGTCAAACCTACTTCGAGCGCAACTGCGCCAGCTGCCACACGGTCGACGCCAAGCTGGGCTCGCGCACCGGTCCGGGCCTGTACAACGTGGTGGGCCGCAAGGCTGCCGCGGTGGCCGGCTATAACTATACCGATGCGCTGACCAAGGCCGGCGCCGCCGGCAAGACCTGGACCCGCGAAGAGCTGGACGTCTTCCTGCGCGACCCGAACAAGGACGTGCCGGGCACCGCGATGCCGATCGGAATCGCCGACGCCAAGGCACGCGCCGCCGTGATCGATTACCTGGCAACGCAAAGCGGCAAGGCGGCGGCACCGGCAGCTGCATCCACCGCGGCAGCAGCCAAGCCGGCGGCAGGCGGCGAAAAAGCGGGCGCCTGGACCGAAGACAAGCCGGGCGACCTGCACCACCTCACCGTCGACAAACTGGTGGCGCCGTATGCCAGCGAGAGCGCCGGCAACGGCCCGAAAGTGGCTGCCAGGCCAAGCGGCGCGCTGCCGGCCGTGCCGAAGGGCTTCAAGGTCTCGACTTTCGCCGGCGATACCGGCAAGGCGCGCCTGGCGCTGCGCGCGCCGAACGGCGACATCATCGTCTCCGAAGCCAGCAAGGGCCAGGTCAGCATCCTGCGTCCCGGCGCCGGCGGCGACAAGGCGGAAACGGTCAGCGTGTTCGCGACCGGCCTGTCGCGTCCCTACGGCCTGGCGCTGTGGCCTTCGGGCGCGAACCCGAAATACCTGTACGTCGCCAACGTCAACTCGGTGGTGCGTTACCCGTATGCGAACGGCGACCTGAAGGCGAAGGGCGAGCCGGAGACCATCGTCGAGAAGATCGCCGATACTGGCGGCGGCCACGTCACCCGCACGCTGGCGTTCTCGAAGGACGACAAGACCCTGCTGCTGTCGGTCGGCTCGGCCACCAATTATGCCTCGAATATCGGCGCCAAGCCGCCGGTGGCGCTGGCGCAGTGGGAAAAGGAGCACGGCCTGGGCGCGGCCTGGGGCGAGGAGACCGACCGGGCGTCGGTGCTGGCGTTCGACGTGGATGGAAAGAACCGTCGTCCGTTCGCCAACGGTCTGCGCAACTGCGTCGGCATGCTGGTGCACCCGCAGACCGGCGACCTGTTCTGCAGCGTGAACGAGCGCGACGAACTGGGCGACAACCTGCCGCCGGACTACGTAACGCGCGTGAAGCAGGGCGGTTTCTACGGCTGGCCGTGGTACTACCTGGGCGACCACGAAGATCCGCGCCTGAAGGGCATCCGCCCCGACCTGAAGGGCAAGGCGATCGTGCCCGACACCCTGATCCAGGCCCACTCGGCGCCGCTCGGCATGGTGGTCTACCAGGCGCCGGCCGGCGCCAAGCACGCCTTCCCGAAGGAGTACGAGGGCGACATCTTCCTGGCCCTGCACGGCTCCTGGAACCGCGGCATCCGCACCGGCTATAAAGTCATCCGCGTGATGATGAAGAACGGTGTGCCGACCGGCCAGTACCAGGACTTCATGACCGGCATGGTGCTGTCCGACCGCGACGTCTGGGGCCGCCCGGCGGCGGTGACGGTGGCGCAGGATGGCGCGCTGCTGGTGGTCGACGATGCCGGCGGCGTGGTCTGGCGCGTGACGCCTGAACGCTAATACGTCATCCCCGCGAAGGCGGGGATCCAAGTTTGCAAGCGCCAACGTAACGCACGTAAAACTTGGGTTCCCGCCTTCGCGGGAACGACGGTGTTACCCGGCGCGCAGCTCGCGCACGCCCTTGCCCAGCCGGCGCCGCAGCAGCGTGCGCAAGGTCGCGCCGTCGCTGTAGCCGACCGCGGCGGCGATGCGCTCGACGCTGTCGGCGCTGGTGCGGATCAGGTGCACGGCCTGCTCGATGCGCAGGTCCTGCACGTGCTCGACCGGGGTCTTGCCCAGCACCTGCTGCAAGCGGCGCGCCAGCGTGCGCTTGCTGGTCGCCAGCGCCGCCGCGGCGTCTTCCAGCACGATTCTTTCACCCAGCCGTGCGCGCGCCCAGCGGTCGAAGCGCTGCACCAGCGGGTCCGCGTGCGCCAGGTGATGAGTGATCGCATAGGCCGACTGGCTGGGGCGCTGGTCGACGATCAGGTAGCGCGCCACCAGCGCCGCCAGATCCGGGCTGCGCTGGCGCACGATGTGCAGCGCCAGGTCCAGATGGCTGAGCGCCGCGCCCGAGGTCAGGCAGCGCCCGCTCGCCACCACCATGCGCGAGGGATCCAGCCGCACGCTTGGGTAGCGCTCGCGGAACAGCGGCGCCAGCCACCAGGTCGTCGTCGCTTCCTCTTCATCCAGCAGGCCGCTCTCGGCCAGCACGAAGGTCGAGATGCAGGCCGCCGCGGCATCCGCGCCGTGTGCCACGCTCTCTTTCAGATACGCGATGCCGTCGCCGACGTCGGCCCGCTCCAGCGCCGGCAACAGCTGTGCCGGGGTCTTGGTGCCCAGCGCCGGGAGCAGCACGATGTCGGCGCGCGGCGCCTGCCCGACGCGCACAGCCGGAATGCCGAAGCCATGCGCGCTGCGCACGCGGGCGCGCATGCCGGCCAGCGTCACCTGGAACGGCTGCGCTCCCTGGTACTTCAGCCGCGATAACTCGTTGGCGGTAGCGAACACGTCGAGCATGGCCGCAAGGCCGGTGTCGAACACGCCATCGAACGCGAGGACAGTGATTTGCATGGCAGGATCGCTATCGATGATGTCAATCGCGCCAGTATCGCCGCCGCCTCCCGCGCTGTAAAGTGCCGGCATGGACAAGGAGACAGCGATGTTCGAGCAAACGCTTTTCGCCAGCTGGGGCGACATGGATTTCAACGGCCATATGCGCAATACGGCCTATCTGGACAAGGCCGCCGACGTGCGACTGATGTTCTTCGCAGCGCACGGCTTTCCGATGGCCGAGTTCGCGCGGCTGCGGCTCGGACCGGTGGTGATGAAGGACGAGGTCGAGTACTTCCGCGAAGTCCAGCTGCTGGACGAGGTGACGGTGCGGCTGGAACTGGCCGGCCTGTCCGCCGACGGCAGCCGCATGTGCATCCGCAACGAGTTCTACCGCAAGGACGTGCTGGCGGCGCGCGTCACGTCGATGGCCGGCTGGTTCGACCTGGCCGCGCGCAAGCTGGTGGCGCCGCCGCCGGCCTTGCTGGCCGCCTTGCAGGGCAGTCCGCGCACGGCCGATTTCAAAGAACTGCCGGGCAGCCTGCGATGAAGCTCCCATCGGCAAATCTTTCGTCTGCGCTGGCCGGGTATGAGGTGGAGCGCGACACGGTCGGCGAATCGGGCGGCGCCGTCTACCGTCTGCACGGCAAGGCCGGTGCGCCCGCGCTGTTCCTGAAATACGGGCAGGGTAGCGTGGCCGACGACATCGGCGATGAAATGGCCAGGCTGCGCTGGCTGGGCAGCTATCTGCCCGTGCCCGCCGTCCTGCATTTCACCCGCACGCCCGACGAGGCCTGGCTCTTGATGACAGCGGTGGAAGGGAAGACGGCTTACCGGATTCTCGAAGACGACGCCGCGCGCCGCATCGAAGTCGTGCGCGCCCTGGCGCGCTTCCTCCGCCGCATCCATGACATTCCGACGAGCGAATGCCCTTTCAACAGCGATCACACCTACCGGCTGGCCCGTGCGCGCGTGCGCATCGATGCGGGAGAGGTCGATGAAGACGACTTCGACGACGAACGCGCAGGCTGGACGGCGGGGCAGGTGTGGGACGCGATGCAGGCGCTGCTGCCGCTCGCGCCCGATCCGGTCGTCACGCACGGCGACTATTCGCTCGACAACCTGCTGATCGCCGATGGTGAGGTGAGCGGCTGCATCGACGTCGGCCGGCTCGGGATCGCCGACCGCTATCAGGATCTGGCGATTGCCTGGAACTGCCTGGGCGAGTTCGGCGCACCGCTCCAGGAGCACTTCCTGGAGCAATACGGTATTACCGAGCTCGATCGCCGCAGGCTGCAATTTCATCTGCTGCTGGACGAGCTGTTCTAGGCAAGGATCAGCGGCGACTCACTTCGACGCCGCGATCCAGCGATCCACCTTCTTCTCCAGCAGCGCCAGCGGCAGCGTGCCTTCGTTCAGCACGATCTCGTGGAACTTCGGCAGGCTGAACTTCGGACCCAGCTCTTTCTCGGCGCGGCGGCGCAGTTCCTGGATTTTGAGGGAGCCGATCTTGTAGCCCAGCGCCTGGCCCGGCCACACCATGTAGCGCTCGATCTGGGCGCGCGATTCGGCTTCGCTGTAGCCCAGGGTATCGCTGAAGTACTTGATCCCCTGCTCGCGCGACCAGCCCTTCTCGTGCATGCCGGTGTCGACCACCAGGCGCGCGGCGCGCAGCATCTCGTCGTTCAGGTGGCCGAAGTAATCTTCCGGCTTGTCGAACAGGCCCATTTCCTTGCCCAGAGTTTCGGCGTACAGCGCCCAGCCTTCGGTGAAGGCGTTGTTGCCGCCGAATTTGCGGAAGTTCGGCAGATCCAGTTCCTGCATCAGGGCGATGTGGAAGTGGTGGCCCGGCTGGCCTTCGTGCAGGAACAGCGTGACCATGCCGGTGCTGCCGTACTGCTTCGGATCGTTCACCACCGCCCAGAACACGCCGGGGCGCGAACCGTCCACCGCCGGCGGCGTGTAGTGGTCCGACGCGGTGGCGCGCGACAGCTCGGGTTCGAGGCGGATGTCGAGCGGGGTCTTGGGACGCAGCGAGAACAGCGCCGGCAGCGTGGTCTTCAGCTTGGCGTCCAGCTGGCGGTACACGGCCAGCACTTCCTGCTCGGTCTTGAAGGGCTTGTACTTCGCCTGCTGCGCGACCCAGGCCGGCAGGCCGGCGGCCGGGCCGTTGTAGCCCATCTGCGGGCCGATGCGGCCGTATTCGCCCTGGATGCGCGCCACTTCCTTCAGGCCGATCTGGTGGATCTGCTCGGGTTGCAGGTCGGTCGTGGTCTGGCTGGCCACGCGCACCTTGTACCACTCGGCGCCCTGCGGCAGCGCATTCCAGCCGGTGCTGTCGCGGCAGGCCGGGATGTATTCCTTCTCCAGGAAGGCCACCAGGCGGTTCAGGGCCGGGTTCAGCTTGCGCTCGATGACCGCGCGGTATTCGCCCGTCAGCTTTTTGCCGTCGGGCTGGGCGAACGAAGCCGGCAGCTTCTTCATCGGCGTGAAGTAGATGCTGTCTTCCGGCTTGGCCGCCACCAGCTGCTTGAACTGGGGCAGGGCGGATTGCATGATGGACTTCGGCTGCACCACGCCGCGCTTGATCCCTTCGCGCATGTTGGCGATGGCCTGGTCGATCCACGGGCCGAGCTGGTCCAGGCGGCTCAGGTAGGCCTGGTAATCCTTGCTGGTTGCCAGCGGCTGGGCGCCTTCGCCGCCGGCGTAGTTCGCCAGCGTCACCGGCAGGCTGTCCATCTGGCTGAGCGGCAGCAGGTGTTCGGGGAAGGCCTCGAAGCGCAGCGCGGTGGCGAGTTCGTAGTCGAGGATGTCGTAGCTGGTCTGGTCGCGCGCGGGCAGGGCGTCACGGTGGATCGCGTGCAGGCGCTTCAGGTAGTCCTTGTAGCGCGCGAACTGGGCGGCGCGGTTCTTCGGCGCGATCGACATGCCGATCTGGTCGTTGAAGCGGCTGTCGCCGCTCTCGCTGCTTGATACCGGGTCGAAGCGCGCCAGCGCATCGTAGTACTCGTCGGCCAGCTTGTTCAGGCGCTTCGATTCGGCGCTGTCGGCGGTCCTGGTCACGGCCGGCTTGGCGGTCTTGTTATCGGCGGCGCCGGCAGGGGCGCAGGCGAGCATGGCGGCGCAGGCGATCGCGCCCAGCTTCAGGGTGGTTTTCATGTGCGGTGCAGTGAATATCAAAGAAAAGGCGGCGACAAGCATACGCCTGTCACCGCTAGGAGAGCCAGTCTTTACGGCAGTAGATCAGTAGCTGGCCAGCGGCGCCAGCGCGCCGCCCTTGAAGGTGTAGACCGTCACCGCGGTCTTCTTCAGGTTACCGCCGGCGTCGTAGCCGTAGGTGCCGGCTACGCCCTGGTAGCTCATGCTGTGCAGGGCCTTGCTGACGGCCGCCGCGTCGACCGTGTTCGCGCTCTTGATGGCCTGGGCAATGAACATCGTTTGATCATAGAAGGCCGGCGCATACACGTCCGGCTCGCGCTGGAAGCGCTGTTTATAGCGGGTCTTGAAGGCCGGGCCACCGGGCTGCTTGTCGAGCATGGCGCCGGCCTGGGCGCACAGCACGTTGTCGCCGACGGCATCGCCGCCCAGCTTGGCCATCTCCGGGCTGCACAGGGTATCGCCGCCGAGCAGGCGCACGTTCGCCATGCCGAGCTGCTTCATCTGGCGCGCCATCGGCGCTCCCTGCGGCGCGTAGCCGCCGAAGAAGATCGCATCGACCTTCTTGGCGCGGAAGGCGGTCAGGATGGCGGCGAAGTCGCTGGCTTTATCGTTGGTGAATTCGCGGCCGGCCACGTTCAGGCCGGAGGCGCGCGCCTGCTTGGCGAATTCCTCGGCGATGCCCTGGCCGAAGGCGGTGCGGTCGTCGATCACGCCGACGGTCTTGATCTTCATTTCCTTGGCCGCGTAGGCCGCCATCGAGCCGCCGACCTGGTTGTCGCTGGCGACGATGCGGAACACGTGCGGGTAGCGCGACTGCGTGATCTTCGGGTTGGTGCCGACCGTCGACATCAGAATGCCGGCGTCGTTGTACACGCGCGAGGCGGGGATCGCGACGCCCGAGTTGTAGGGGCCGAGTACGAACTTGACGCCGGCGTCGGCGAATTTCTGGGCCACGTTCACGCCGGCTTTCGGGTCGCCCTGGTCGTCTTCCGACATGAGTTCGAAACGGAGCAGCTTGCCGCCGGCCTTGAGCTTCTGGGTGTTGAGTTCCTCGACCGCCAGGCGCACGCCGTTCTCGTTGTCCTTGCCGGCAAAGGCGTTCGCGCCCGACAGCGGGCCGCTGACGCCAATGCGCACCAGCTGTTCCTGGGCCTGGGCGATAGCGCCGGATGTGAGTAAAGCAGCGGCCAGCGCCAGCGGCGCAATCTTGAATTTCGATGGCATTCTTGTGTGTCTCCGGGATATTCCAACGGACGCCATCATCGCACGATTTATTTCAGGCGGGCAGCCCGTGCGAAATCAGTTCCAGCGGCAGCGCGGTGGTGCACTTGATCTGCTCCATCGAGAAGGCCGAGGAGACGCCGGCCAGCTGGGCCGTCTTGATCAGCTTCTTGTAGAAGCGGTCGTAGCCTTCGATGTCGGTGGTGACGACTTTCAGCAGGTAGTCGATGTCGCCGCTCATGCGGTGAAACTCGAGCACTTCGGGCAGGGAGATCACGGCCGAGGCGAAGCGCTCCAGCCATTTTTCATCGTGTTCCTTGGCGCGCACGCTGACGAAGACCGTGACCGGCAGGCCGACCTTGTTGCGGTTGACGATGCTGACCCGGCTCTCGATGTATCCCTCTTCCTCCAGCCGCTTGACGCGTTTCCAGCATGGCGTGCTGGACAGTCCGACTTTTTCGCTCAGCCCGGAAATCGACAGGGTGGCGTCCGCTTGAAGAGCGGCAAGAATCGCACAATCGTATTTGTCGAGTGAGTTCATTTCTTTTATGCAGTAAGAATGAGAATGCCAGTTCTGCTTTCCGACGAAAACAAAGGAATTTTAGTACGTCTTATTCTGTCTCAGTCCGTAACATATTACTCAAGTATGGAAGCTTGTGCGCATATTATTTTTTGTTTTTAGCAATTTTTTCGGTTGTTATTCATGAGTCACGATATCTACCTCGACGCCAACGCCACCTCGCCGGTGCTGCCTGCCGCCGCTGCCGCCGCGCTGGAAACGATGCAGGCCTGCTTCGGCAATCCGAGCAGCAGCCATGCCACCGGCCTGCGCGCCAAAGCCGCCCTCGACGCCGTGCGGGCGCGGGCGCGTCGCGTGCTGGGCGCGGCGAGCGGCCGGGTGCTGTTCACCAGCGGCGCCACCGAAGGCATACAGACCGCGGTGCTGTCGGCGCTGTGCGCAGTCCGCGAGCGCCGCGCGGCGGGCGAAGACGTCGGTGATCTGCTGATCTATGGCGCCACCGAACACAAGGCCGTGTCGGAAAGCCTGGCGCACTGGAACCGCCTGCTGGGTACCGGCTTGACGCTGTGCGCGCTGCCGGTCGACGGCAACGGGCGCCACCGCCTGGATCTGCTGCGCGAACTGGCGCCGCGCGCGGCGATGGTCTGCACCATGGCCGCCAACAACGAAACCGGCGTGATCTCGGACCTGGAGGGCATCGCCGCCGTGCTGGAGACGTGCTCGCCGTGTGCGTACTGGATGGTCGATTGCGTGCAGGCGCTCGGCAAGCTGCCTTTGGATCTTGCCCATACGCGCATCGACTACGCGCCCTTCTCGGGCCACAAGCTGTATGCGCCGAAGGGCATCGGCATGCTGTATGTGAAGGACGGCGCGCCGTACACGCCGCTGATGATCGGCGGCGGCCAGGAAGCGGGCCAGCGTTCCGGCACCGAAAACATGGCCGGCATCGCGGCGCTGGGCGCAGTGCTGGCCGCGCTGGAGGAGGGCAGCACCTTCCGCAGCCATGCCGACATGGCGGCGATGCGCGCACGCATGGCGGCGGCGCTGCGCGAGGCCTTCCCCGGCATCGTGTTCAACGCGCCTTTCGAGATGGCGCTGCCGACCACGCTGAATTTCGCGGTGCCGGACATGCCCAGCAAGGAGCTGCTCGACCTGTTCGATGCCGCCGGCGTGCGCGTCAGCGCGGGCTCGGCCTGCTCGGCGGCCAAGGCGGCGCCCAGCTACGTGTTGGAGGCGATGGGCCTGCCGGCATGGCGCACGGGCGGCGCGGTCCGCCTGTCGTTCGGGCCGCTGGCGACCGATGAATTCATCGATGAGGCTTGTGCGCGGATCCGCCGCTGCGGCCAGGCGGCGCGCCGGCCGGCGCTGGCGCCGTCGACGCTGAGCGGCGCGAAGCGCGGCCTGCTGCAACTGAGCGGAGAGGGCCGCCACGGCTGGATCCTGTTCGACATGGAGGCCGGCGCCTGCGTGGCGATCGATCCGCCGGCCGGCATGGCAGCGCGGCTCGCGGCCCAGGTGCAAAGCAGCGGCCTGCGCATGTTGGCCGTGCTGGGCACGCATGCCGACCCGCTTGCCGCCGACGCCTGTGCCTTGCTGCGCGCCGCCCTCGGCCTGGGCCCGGTCGATGCGGGAACGCTGGGCTGGCCGCGCGATGGCGATATGGTGACCATGGCGGACGGCAGCGCGGCGCCGGCGCTGTCCATCGGCGACGAAGTCCTGGTGCGGGTGCTGCGCGAGGACGGCGCCGCCTACCTGCTGGGCCGCGCGTGGGAAGGCCGGCTGGACGCCTACGCGGTGCGCCTGGCCTTCATCGGCGACGTCGTGATGGCCCAGGCCGACGGGCAGGATCTCGCGCGCCTGATCGATGGCGGGACGGTGCTGTGTTACGGCGCCGACGTCGATGGCGCGCCCTGCACCACGGCGGAAGGCACGCGCAGGGATGCCCGGAAAGCACAGGCGGTGCAGCAGCTGCAGCCGGCGCGTCTGGATGACTTCCTGCGCACCCATGCGGACGCGCTGCTGGTCGACGTGCGCGAAGCCGGCGAACTGGAAGCGGGTGTGGCGCGCCTGCACGGCCGCGAAGCGCAGGCGCTGCCGCTGTCGCGCCTGGCCGAACATCTGAACCACCTGCTGGCGGCGCCGCAGCGTCCGCTGGTGTTCGTCTGCCGCAGCGGCAACCGCAGCGCGCGCGCAGCCCTGTGCCTGCAGCGGCTCGGTCACCCGCAGGCCTGGAGCCTGGCCGGTGGCCTGGCGCTGGCGCTCAGTCCCGCTGCGTAGCGTATGCGCAACGGATAGCTGCAGGTCCCCGGCGCGCGCGCCACAAGCGCCCGCCGGCTGTGGCGGCTTCCCGCTACACTAGAGCTATCCCGGCATGCACGCTAACCCCATCCGACAGAGAACATCATGAGCGAACGTACGAACGCCGCGGCCCTGGCTGCGCTCGGCTTTTTGGCTTTTGCCGCCGCTGCCGCGCCCGCCAGCGCCGCCGACTGGAGCGACACGGCCATCAGCTGGCGCTACGGCCAGCGCTTCCGCGAGCCCTACAACCCGGCCGACATCAAGAAGAACATCTTCGCGCTGACCCACGCCAGCGGCTACAAGTACGGCTCGAATTATTTCAACGTCGACCTGCTGCAGTCCGACAGCAACGACCCGGGCTCGCTGAACCAGACGGACGGCGCCCAGGAAGCCTATATCGTCTACCGCCACACGCTCGATATCGGCGCACTGCGCGGCGCGCCCATCGCCTTCGGTCCGGTCAAGGGACTGGGGCTGGTGCTGGGCTTCGACTGGAACACCAAGAACGACGTCGGCTACAACTCGCGCAAGCGCATGCTGGTGCTGGGTCCGACCCTGATGTGGGACGTGCCGGGCTACCTCAGCACCGGCGTGATGCTGCTCCGCGAGAGCAATGCGCCGAGCGGCGCCTTCCCGCCGATCTCCGAGGTGCGCAGCCGCTACACCTACGACTACCACCCGATGTTCTCGGCCAGCTGGGGGATTCCCGTGCCGGACAGCTGGATGCCGGGATGGTCCTTCGAAGGCTACCTGAACTATATCGCCGCCAAAGGCCGCGACGAAGTCGGCAACCCGACCGGCGCCGAGACCAATCTCGACATGCAGCTGATGTACGACATCGGCAGCCGCTTCGGCCAGCCGAAGAACCGCTTCCGCGTCGGCGTCGAATACCAGTTCTGGAACAATAAATTCGGCAACACGGCGGCCACGACCGGCAACCGCGGCCAGCGCGCCAGCACGCCCATGGTGCGTGCCGAGTACCATTTCTGATCCTGCTTTATTTTTATCAATTAAATAATAACAATTTCATACCGGTATGATCCGATAATCAATATGGGGACATGATGCAATTGCAAAAATTGCATCATGAAAACCTCATTCACTCTCCCGCCCCTGGTCTGGTCCTGCTGCATCGCCGTCGCAGCCGCCAGTTTCTTCCACTTCAGCGTTGCCGCTGCCGCAGTGTCTTCTGCGCCGGCCCCGCACGAGCATCAGGAATTCGAAGCGACCCTGAGCGCGCCCTACCATGGCGAGCAGCGTGGCCTGGACGCGCGTACCTTTACCCTGTCCTTCGATTACCCGGGCCTGCAGGCGCGCCGCGGCGTGCACTGGCGCCTCGAGCTGGTGGCGCCGAACGGCCGGCCGGTGGCGCGCTGGCAGGGCCGGGCGACGCTGAACGGCCGCCCGCTCGACGTCCCGGTGCGCTGGCAGGGCAGGCTGGCGAACCGGCCGCCGGCCCCCGGCGTCTATAAAGTGCGCCTGTACGCCGCCAGCGGCAGCGAAGAAGTCGAGCAGTCCTGGGACATCGCGGTCGGCAATCCGGCGGCGCCGGTCTTGCCGGCCTTTGCCCCGCTGCCCGGCCGGCGCGGCGTGCTGCAGGCAGCGCCGGCGCCGGGTGCGCTGCCCTACACGGTCTATTACGGCAACCTGCACAGCCAGACCAGCCACAGCGACGGCGGCGCCGCGCTCGACGCCTGCCGCGGCGCGCAGGACCCGCAGACCGCGCCCTACGGTCCGGAGACTGCCTTCCCCTACGCCCGCGATCACGGCCTGGACCTGCTGATGGTCTCGGAGCACAACCACATGTTCGATGGCTCGGACGGCACCAACGCCGGCGCCGATCCCGCGGCCGCCAAGGCCCTGTACCAGTCCGGCCTGCAGACGGCGCGCAGCTTCAACGAGCAGCACAAGGATTTCCTGGCGCTGTACGGCATGGAGTGGGGCGTGATCAGCAACGGCGGCCACCTGAACATCTTCAACAGCGACGAGCTGCTGGGCTGGGAAAAGAACGGCAAGGGCGAGCTGCTGGCCGATACCCTGAGCCCGCGCAGCGACTACGGCGCGCTGTACACGCTGATGCGCGAGCGGGGCTGGATCGGCCAGTTCAACCATCCTTCGTTGAAGGACCAGTTCAAGGTAAATGGCGTGCCGCTGGCCTACACCGCGGACGGCGACGAGGCGATGGCGTTGTGCGAAGTGATGAACACCTCGGCCTTCTCGACCAACGACAGGGAGGGCGAGACCCGCCGCAGCAATTTCGAGGCGGCCTGCAATAAGCTGCTGGAAGCCGGCTACCACGTCGCCTTCAGCAGCAACCAGGATAACCATTGCGCCAACTGGGGTGCGTCCTACACCAACCGCACCGCGGTGCTGATCCCGAACGGCGAAGCCCTGAACCGCGACAGCTTCGTCGCCGCACTCAAGGCGCGCCGCGTGTTCGCGACCATGGACAAGGATTCGCAGATCGTCTTGTCAGCCAACGGCCACCTGATGGGCGAGCGCTTCGACAACCGCGGGCCGCTGCAGCTCAGCGTACAGTTTGCGAACGGCGCCGGCCGGCAGGCGGCCACGGTGGCGATCATGGAAGGGGTGCCGGGGCGGAACGGCATGGTGACCCAGCTGGCCACCGAGGCCACGGCGACGATCGTGCCGAAGCCGGGACCGCACTTCTATTATGCGAAGCTGACCCAGGACGACGGCAAGGTGCTGTGGTCGGCGCCGGTGTGGGTCGAGCAGGCGGCGGATTAAAAGCCGAGATTCTTGCCCGCGCCCAGCAGCGTCGCCACACCCAGCACCAGGAAGATCAGCGCCGCCAGCCCGTGCACCAGTTTGAGGGGCACGCGGCCTGAGATGCGGTCGCCGAAGTACACGGCCGGCACGTTCGCCAGCATCATGCCCAGCGTGGTGCCGGCCACCACCGCCACCGCGCTGGAATAGCGCGCGGCCAGCGCCACCGTCGCCACCTGGGTCTTGTCGCCCATCTCGGCCAGGAAGAAGGCGATCACGGTGGTCATGAAGACGCCGAAGCGCGCGCCGGTCGATTCGTTTTCGTCGATGTCGTCCGGGACCATGATCCAGGCCGCCATGCCGATGAAGGCCAGGCCCAGCACCCAGCGCATCACCTCGGGGCCCAGCAGCTTGCTGACCAGCGCGCCGACCGCGGCGGCAAACGCGTGATTCGCGATGGTGGCCACGAAGATACCGAAGACGATGGGCAGCGGGCGGCGGAAACGGGCGGCGAGCAGGAAGGCCAGCAACTGGGTCTTGTCGCCGATTTCTGCGAGGGCGACGATGCCGGTGGAAACGAGGAAGGCGTCCATTGAAGCGACAGGGGGGGAGAAGCAAAGGCGCGATCATAGCAGAGGCGGCCTGCAGCGGCTGTATTGCACCTATCGGCGGCAGGACTGAAATGCTATCCTGCTCGCGCCTGAATTCTGCTTCCGTACCTCACGCCAAGGACCTCACCCGTGCATTCCATGAACCGCATCGCAGCAGCCCTCCTGATCGCCTTTTCCGGCGCCGCTCTGGCGCAAGCCCCGGTGGCCGCACCGGCGCCGGCCGCCAGCGCCATCAGCGCCGCCAGCCCGGCCTCCAGCCAGCTGACCTATCTGTCCACCGACGTCGAGCGCGTCATGAAGCAGTTCGACGTGCCGGGCATCGCCATCGCCATCGTGAAGGATGGCCAGGTGCTGGCCGCGCAGGGCTTCGGCGTGCGCAAGCTCGGCGCGCCCGACAAGGTCGACGCGAAGACCCTGTTCGAAGTCGCCTCGAATTCGAAGGCCTTTACCGCCGCCGCGCTGGCGATGCTGGTCGACGAGGGCAAGCTGGCCTGGGACGATCCGGTCACCAAGCACCTGCCGGACTTCCAGATGTACGACGCCTACGTCACCCACGAGATGACGGTGCGCGACCTGCTGACCCACCGCAGCGGCCTGGGTCTGGGCGCCGGCGACCTGCTGTGGTGGCCGACCACCAGCTTCTCGACCGACGAGATCATCCACAAGCTGCGCTATATCCCGCCGGCGACCAGCTTCCGCAGCAGCTACGCCTACGACAACCTGCTGTACATCGTGGCCGGCAAGATCATCGCCGCGAAGTCCGGCAAGACCTGGGGCGAGACCATCCGCGAGCGCATCCTGACCCCGGTCGGCATGACGACCACCACCACCAGCCTGGCGGAAAACGCCGGCAATCCGAACGTCGCCAACGCGCACAGCAAGATCAACGACAGGATCGCCGCCGTGAAGGCGATGCCGGTGCCGAACGCGGTCGGCGCGGTCGGCATCAACACCAATGCCGAGGACATCGCGCGCTGGATGAACGTGCTGCTGGCACAGGGCAAGCTGCCCGCCGGCGCCAATGCCGGTAGCGGTACGGACGGCAAGGAAGCGCGCCTGTTCAGCGCCAAGCAGGCGCGCGAGCTGTGGACCGCGCAGACGCCGATGCGTACCGGCGAGCCGAACGCGAAACTGGCGGGCACCCGCGCCAACTTCGCCGCCTACGGCCTGGGCTTCCAGCTGCGCGACTACCACGGCAGGCTGCTGGCGCTGCACAGCGGCGCGCTGCAGGGCTTCTATTCGAAAGTGGTGCTGGTGCCGGAAGAGAAGCTGGGCATCGCCATCCTCACCAACGCCGAGAGCGGCGGCTCGCTGAACGCGCTGCAGTGGCAGCTGCTGGGCCGCCTGGTGGACAAGGACGACAAGACCGACTGGATCGGCGCCGTCGCGTCGGTCGAGGACGAGATGCACGCCAAGGAAAAGGCGCGCCTGGCCAAGACCTCGGCCTCGCGCGCCGCCAAATCCCAGCCTTCGCTGGCGCGCGCCGCCTACGACGGCGACTACCAGGACCCGTGGTACGGCATCGCCTCGATCAAGCATGTCGGCGGCAAGCAGGTGCTGTCGCTGTCGCGCACGCCGGACCTGACCGGGGAACTGGAGCACTACCAGCACGACACCTTCATCGTGCGCTGGAAGGAGCGCAACTTCAACGCCGATGCCTACGTGACGTTCTCGCTGAATCCGGACGGCAGCATCGAGCGCATGAAGATGCAGCCGATCTCCACCGAGACCGACTTCAGCTACGACTTCCAGGATCTGAATTTCACGCCGGTCAAAAAATAAGTCGTCGCCCCCGCGCAGGCGGGGGGCCAAGTCAAATCGGCGGGACCGGGTTGAAGCCTGAGATGGCCCGGTACTTGCCGCCGCTGTAGCGCAGCACCTGGCGCTGGTCGATCGCGCTCGGCGGCAGGGCATGCGCATCGGCGCGGCTGATCGCGCCCTGGTAGCGGATCGTGAAGTCGCCCGGCAGATCGCGCGCCGCTTCGATGCTCCAGCTGCTTTCGATGGCGTAGCAGTCGTGGCTCTCGGGCGGGATCCTCTCGTCGTCGGGGTGGACATCCTGCTGATGCGGCTTGAGCAGCGGCTCCAGGCGGCGCACGCAATCGCCGGTGCTGTCGACGTTGATGCCGCTGAGCGCCATCTCGACCGCCGGCTCCTGGCGCGCCACGCCCTTGTCCAGCTCATACAGGGCGAGCCAGGTGCCGCAATAGCCCTGCCAGCAGCTGCCGTACTCCACGGCCACCGCCTGGCGCTGGCTCGACAGCGCCACCGCGCGCAGATTCGCTTCGCCGAAGAAGCCGCGCAGCGCAAACACGCCCTGGCGTTTCGCCAGCTTCCATGCACCGTTGCGCTGCTCGAACTGGTAGGCGGCCAGCGCCATCGGCGTCGTATGGTCGACCGCAGCGTTGCCGTGGTCGCCCGCCGGCATCAGGCCGGCAATCAGGGTCAGGTGGGCGGCGTCGACGCGCACCACCAGTTTCGGCTCGGCGATGACCCGCCTGGCGCCTTCGGTCCAGGCGCTGCGGCCGTTGCGGGACATGCCGGGCAGGCGCGGCAGGGTGACGGTCTGGATGCGGCCCGCCGCGCTGTCGCTCCAGCCGGGAAAAGCCAGCGCCGCCAGCTGCGCCGGGGTGACGCCGGCAGGGGATTCGGTTGTCTGCTGCGGCGCCGCCAGCGCCAGGCCGGCTGCGGCAAACAGGGCCGCGGCAGCGATACGGATGAGTTTCATGCGGCGACTATACACCGCCGGCTTGTGCCGAAAATTCACAAATACTCACTGCGGCTTCACATTCGCCGCAGCGAGCACCGATCGTATTTACGGTTTCACGAACTTCAGGGTCATGCGGTCGCTCTCGCCGATGGCCTGGTATTTGTCGCGGTCGGCCGGGCCGTTGGTCAGGGTCGGCGGCAGCGCCCACACGCCGCCCTTGTGGTCGGCCTTGTCCTTCGGGTTGGCGTTGATCTCGGACTTCGCGGCCAGCTTGAAGCCGGCGCTCTCGGCCATCTTGATCACATACGACTCGTGGACGTAGCCGCTCTTGGCCGTGGCATCCTGCGGCATGGATTCCGGCAGGCGGTGGTCGGTCACGCCCAGCACGCCGCCCGGCTTCAGGCTGGTGTACACCGCCTTGAACATGTCCTTGACCTTGTCGTCGCCCAGGTCGACGAAGTTGTGCACGTTGCGGAAGGTGAGCACCATGTCGACGCTGTTCGGCGGGGCAAAGTTGTAGATGCCCTTCGGTGGATTGAAGCCGCCCCGCACGACCTTGTCATAGACCGCCGGCTTGGACTCCAGCAGCGTTTTGGAGATGAGGCCGCCGGCGATCAGCTTGCCGTCCTGGCGTAAATAGGGCGCCAGGATCTCGGTGTACCAGCCGCTTTCCGGCAGCAATTCGACCACCGTCATGTTCGGCTTGATGCCGAAGAAGGTCAGGGTTTCGTAGGGATGGCGCCAGGTATCGCGCGCCACGTTGGTGCTGCTGCGGTGGCTGCCCGCGATGGCGGCGCGCAGCTGGGCATCGTCGGCGGCCTGCGCGGCGCCGGCCAGGCCGCTTGCCAGCAGGGCGGCGGCCAGGATGAATCGTTTCATTGTGTCGTCTCCAGATGGTGGCAGCGGCGCCATGCCGTGCCGCCCGGCGATCATCAGGCAGGCCCTGCTTGTCGTCAAGTCAATATGTGTATGTATATGTGTATGTATCGGCGGCGTCCGCGCGGACACTGCCCGGACACCCGGCGGACACATCCAGGGCGGACACTCGGCGCGACACGCAGGGGCTCAAGCGCTTGGCATAAAGATTGCCTATTCAAAAACTTTGCTTGCTGATATCGTTCAGCAGCCAAGAAGAAGTACAAGCGCATTAAAACTAGAGCGGTCCGTCCGCCGGGCCACTACTGTCCACCTCAGGAGACGTCATGGAACGCCGTACCTTCCTCAACATCAGCAGCCTGGCTTTCGGCTCGATGCTGGTGCCTGTCTTCGGCCGCGCGATCGCTGCCGAAGAGCTGCTGAACCCGATGCCGGTCGCAGCCAAGAAAATGCTGGCCGATACCGCGCTGAGCGCCGCCACCAAGGCCGGCGCCAGCTATTGCGACGTGCGCATCGGCCGCTACCTCAACCAGTACGTGATCACCCGCGACCTGAACGTCGAGAACGTCGTGAACACCGAGTCGGCCGGCATCGGCGTGCGCGTGATCTGCAACGGCGCCTACGGCTTTGCCGCCACCAACGACATGACTCCGGACGGCGTCGCCGGCGCCGCGCGCCAGGCGGTGGCGATCGCCAAGGCCAACGCCAAGCTGCAGTCCGAACCGGTGCAGCTTGCACCAGTCAAGGGCGTGGGCGAGGTGTCGTGGGCTACGCCGGTGAAGAAGGACTGGCGCACCGTGCCGATCAAGGAAAAGGCCGAGCTGCTGATCGCCGCCAACAAGGCCGGCATGGAAGGCGGCGCGACCTTCATGAATTCGATGCTGTTCCAGGTGAACCAGCAGAAGTACTTCGCCTCCACCGACGGCTCCTACATCGACCAGGACATCCAGCGCCTGTGGGCGCCGGTCAGCGCCACCGCGGTCGACAAGGCCACCGGCAAGTTCCGCTCGCGCCAGGGCCTGTCGGCGCCGGTCGGCATGGGCTACGAATACCTGGACGGCCGCAAGGAAGACAAGATCAAGGCCGCCGGCGGCGTCGCCACTCTGTACACCAACTCGTATGACATCGTCGAGGACGCGCGCGCCGCCGGCCGCGACGCCAAGCGCAAGCTGACCGCCAAGACCGTCGTTCCGGGCAAGTACGACCTGATGCTCTCGCCGGAACACCTGTTCCTGACCATTCACGAATCGGTCGGCCACCCGACGGAACTGGACCGCGTGCTGGGCTACGAGGCCAACTACGCCGGCACCAGCTTCGCCACGCTGGATAAATGGCAGTCGAAGAAGTTCAACTACGGCTCGCCGCTGGTGAACATCGTGGCCGACAAAGTCACCCCGGGCTCGCTCGGCAACGTCGGCTTCGACGACGAAGGCGTCAGAACGAAGCGCTGGGACATCATCAAAGACGGCGTGCTGGTCAACTACCAGGCGACCCGCGACCAGGCCCACATCATCGGCGAAAAGGAATCGCACGGCTGCTCGTACGCGGACAGCTGGAGCAACGTGCAGTTCCAGCGCATGCCGAACGTCTCGCTCCAGGCGGGCAAGAAGAAGATGAGCCCGGACGAGATGGTCAAGGACATCAAGAAGGGCATCTACATCGTCGGCGACGGTTCGTTCTCGATCGACCAGCAGCGCTACAACTTCCAGTTCGGCGGCCAGCTGTTCTACGAGATCAACAACGGCAAGATCGGCCAGATGCTGGAAGACGTGGCCTACCAGTCGAACACCCAGGAATTCTGGAATGCCTGCACGGCCATCTGCGACGAGCGCGACTGGCGCATGGGCGGCTCCTTCTTCGACGGCAAGGGCCAGCCTCCGCAGATCTCCATCGTGTCGCACGGTTCGAGCACCGCGCGCTTCAACGGCATCAACGTCATCAACACCGCCCGCAAGATCGGCTAAGGCAGGAGCACAACGACCATGACCATCCTGACCCAGGAACAAACCAAACGCATCTGCGACCGCGTGCTGTCGCTGTCCAAGGCCGACGAATGCAGCGTCAACGTGAACGGCAGCCGCCAGGGCAATATCCGCTTCGCGCGCAATGCCGTCTCCACCGCCGGCCTGGCCGAAGACACCAACATTGCCGTGCAGGTCGCCTTCGGCAAACGCCAGGGCATCGCCACCATCAACGAGTTCGACGACAAGTCGCTGGAAAAAGTCGTGCGCCGCGCCGAAGACCTGGCCAGGCTGGCGCCGGAAAATCCGGAGTTCATGCCGGCCGTCGCCAAGCAGCCCTACCGTGCGTCCGAGACCTTCAGCAAGAAGACCGCCGCCATCGATCCGGAATTCCGCGCCCAGGCTGCCGCTTATGCGATCGAAGCCTGCCGCAAGAACAAGCTGGTCGCCGCCGGCTTCTTCACCGACAGCACCTCGTTCAGCAGCGTCGCCAATTCCAACGGCGTGTTCGGTCACCAGAACGAGACCGGCCTCGATTTCACCTGCACCGTGCGCACCGAAGACGGCCGCGGCTCGGGCTGGGTCAAGCGCTCGGCCACCGACGCCGCACGCTTCGACCCGCGTGAAGCGGCCGACGTGGCGATCGAGAAGGCACTGCGCTCGGTCGATGCGAAAGCGCTGGAACCGGGCCGCTACACGGTGATCCTGGAGCCGGCCGCGACTTCGGAACTGCTCGGCTTCATGCTGTCCGGCTTCGACGCGCGCCAGACCGACGAAGGCCGTAGCTTCCTGTCGAAGAAGGGCGGCGCCTCGCGCCTGGGCGACAAGCTGTTCGACAGCCAGGTCAACATCTGGGCCGACCCGTGGAATCCGGACGTGCCGGTGCTGCCCTGGGATACCCAGAACCTGATCGCGCGCGAGCGCATGGACATTATCAAGGACGGCAAAGTCAACGCGCTGAACTACTCGCAGTTCTGGGCCAAGAAGAAGGGCGTCCGCCCGACCGCGACCCCGGGCAACATCATCATGGCCGGCACCGACAAATCGACCGCCGACCTGATCGCCAGCACCAAGAAGGGCATCCTGGTCACCCGCACCTGGTACATCCGCATGGTCGACCCGCAATCGGTGCTGCTGACCGGCCTGACCCGCGACGGCACCTTCTACATCGAGAACGGCAAGATCAAGTACCCGATCAAGAACTTCCGTTTCAACGAGAGCCCGGTGACCATGCTGAACAACATCGAGGAGATCGGCAAGCCGGTGATCATCGGCGGCGATGAGGTGCCGTTCCAGATGTCGATTCCGCCGATGAAGGTGCGGGACTTCAACTTCACTTCGCTGTCCGACGCTGTGTAATTGTTATCGTCGTCCCCGCGCAGGCGCGGACCCAAGTTTGCTCGCGTTACCGGTACGCGTCCAACTTGGGTCCCGCCTTCGCGGGAACGACGGCAGGAGATTCAATGGAACGCCGTACCTTCCTCAACCTCGCCGCCGGCACCGCCGGCGCCATGCTGGTCCCCGCCTTCGGCAACGCCATCGCCGCCGAAGAGCTGCAGTCCACCATGCCGCTCAGCCTGAAAAAAGCGCTGGCCGATGCCGCCCTCAACGCGGCCACCAAGGCCGGCGCCAGCTATTGCGACGTGCGCATCGGGCGCTACCTGAACCAGTTCATCAACACGCGCGACCTCACGGTGCAGAGCGTGACGAACACCGAGTCCAGCGGCGTCGGCGTGCGCGTGATCGCCGATGGCGCCTACGGCTTCGCCGCCACCAACGCGATGAACCCGGACGCCGTCGCCAACGCCGCGCGCCAGGCGGTGGCGATCGCGCGCGCCAACGCCAAGCTGCAGACGGAACCGGTGCGCCTGGCGCCCGTGAAAGGGGTGGGAGAAGTGGCCTGGGCCACGCCGATCAAGAAGGATTGGCGTACGGTCCCGGTCAAGGACAAGGCGGAGATGCTGATCGCCGCGAACAAGGCCGGCCTGGATGCGGGCGCCAGCTTCATGACGGCCAACCTGTTCCAGGTGAACCAGCAGAAGTATTTCGCCTCCACCGACGGCTCCTACATCGACCAGGACATCCATCGCCTGTGGGCGCCCTTGACCGCCACCGCGGTCGACAAGGCGACGGGTAAATTCCGTTCGCGCGCCGGCCTGGCGCCGCCGGTCGGCATGGGCTACGAATACTTCGATGCACGCCCGGAGCACAAGATCCGCGCCGCAGGCGGCGTCACCACGCTCTACAACGGCAGCTACGACATCGTCGAAGAGGCGCGCAATGCCGGCCGCCAGGCGCGCGAAAAGCTGACGGCGAAAAGCGTCGAGCCGGGCAAGTACGATCTCGTGATCGCGCCGGAAAACCTGTTCCTGACGATCCACGAGTCGGTCGGCCACCCGACGGAACTGGACCGCGTGCTGGGCTACGAAGCCAACTACGCCGGCACCAGCTTCTGCACGCTCGATAAATGGGAAACGCGCAAATTCCAGTTCGGCTCCGAGAAGGTGAACTTCTTCGCCGATAAAAGCACGCCCGGCTCGCTCGGCGCGGTCGCCTACGACGACGAAGGCGTCAGGCCGAAGCGCTGGGACATCATCAAGGACGGCATCCTGGTCAACTACCAGGCCACGCGCGACCAGGCCCACATCATCGGCGAGAAGGAATCGCATGGCTGCTCGTATGCGGACAGCTGGAGCCGCGTGCAGTTCCAGCGCATGCCGAACGTCTCGCTGGCGGCCGGCCAGGCGCGCCTGACGCCCGACGAGATGGTCAAAGACGTCAAGAAGGGCATCTACATCCTGGGCCGCGGCTCCTATTCGATCGACCAGCAGCGCTACAACTTCCAGTTCGGCGGCCAGCTCTACTTCGAGATCAAGGACGGCAAGATCGGCCCGATGCTGGAAGACGTGGCTTACCAGTCGAACACCCAGGAATTCTGGAATGCCTGCAGCGCCATCTGCGACGAGCGCGACTGGCGCATGAGCGGCTCCTTCTTCGACGGCAAGGGCCAGCCCAGCCAGGTCAGCGCGGTCTCGCACGGCGCGTCGACCACGCGCTTCAACGGCGTCAAAGTGATCAATACCGGCCGCAAGATCGGCTAACGAGGACTTCATGAAACAGTTGAATCAGGAAGAAGCAAAACGGATCAGCGACCGCGTCCTGTCCTTTTCGAAGGCGGACGAATGCAGCGTCGCCATCAGCGGCAGCCGCCAGGGCAATATCCGCTTTGCGCGCAACAGCGTCTCCACGGCCGGCCTGAACGAAGACCGCCGCCTGACCGTCACCGTCGCTTTCGGCAAGCGCCAGGGCACGGCATCGGTGAACGAATTCGACGACAAGTCGCTCGAGCAGGCCGTGCGCCGCGCCGAGGACACCGCGCGCCTGGCGCCCGAAAACCCGGAGTACGTGCCGGTGCCGGGCAAGCAGGAATTCAAGCCGACCGGCGAATATTTCGCCTCGACCGCCGCGATCGACCCGGACTTCCGCGCCGAAGTCGCGGCGCACGCGATCCTGGCCGGACGCAAAAATAAACTGGTCACCGCCGGCTTCTTCACCGACACCACCGGCTTCGAGACCATCGCCAATTCGAAGGGCCTGTTCGGCCACCGCGAATTCACCGGCCTCGATTTCACCTGCACCGCGCGCACCGAAGACGGCCGCGGCTCGGGCTGGGTGACCCGTTCGGCCAGCGATGCCAAGCGTTTCGACGCGCGCGAAGCATCGGACGTGGCGATGGAAAAGGCCCTGCGTTCGGTCGACGCGAAGGCGCTGGAGCCGGGCCGCTACACGGTGATCCTGGAGCCGGCCGCAACGTCCGAGCTGCTGGGCCGCATGTTCGGCGGCTTCGGCGCGCGCCAGGCCGACGAGGGCCGCAGCTTCCTCGCGAAGAAGGGCGGCGGCAACCGGCTTGGCGAGAAGCTGTTCGACGAACAGATCAACGTCTGGACCGACCCCTGGGACAAGGACGTGCCGGTCAGTCCCTGGGACAGCGGCTCGATGCTGGCGCGCCAGCGCCGCGACATGATCAAGGACGGCAAGGTCGCCAACCTCGAATACTCGCGCTATTGGGCCCAGAAGAACGGGGTGGCGCCGACCGCGCGCGCCGGCAACATGATCATGGCCGGCGGCACCAAGTCGCTGGAAGAGCTGATTGCCGGTACCAAGAAGGGCGTGGTCGTGACCCGCACCTGGTACATCCGCATGGTCGATCCGCAATCGGTGCTGCTGACCGGCTTGACGCGCGACGGCACTTTCTACGTCGAGAACGGCAAGATCAAGTACCCGATCAAGAACTTCCGCTTCAACGAAAGCCCGATCACGATGCTCAACAACGTCGAGGAACTGGGCAAGCCGGTGGTGATCGGACCCGACGAGGTGGCTTACCAGATGGTGATACCGCCGATGCGCATCCGCGATTTCAATTTCACTTCGCTCTCAGACGCCGTTTAAGCAGGAACCGAGTGGTCTACGATTTTTACTTCACGCGCCTGATGTACGAATCGGGCGACTGGGATGTGGACATCCGCATGCCCAGCAACGTGCTCAATTCGCTGGTCGAGTACACGACCCTGCGCGTGGACCCGGCCGAGCGCGTGATCGCACTGTCGGACCCGAAGATGCTGCAGGCGCCGTTCTGCTACCTGGCCGGGCACAAGCTGGTGCAGTTCACGCCCGCCGAGCGCCGGAACTTCGAGCGCTACGTGAAGGGCGGCGGCTTCGTCTTCGTGGACGACTGCAACCACGATATCGACGGCCTGTTCGCCAAATCTCTCGAAGCCGAGCTGGCCAAAATGTTTGGACCGAAGGCTTTGGTAAAAATCCCGAATACGCACCGGCTGTATTCGAGCTTCTTCAAGTTCGACGGTCCGCCGAACACCACGGTCGAACTGAACGGCTGGGGCGATGACCTGGTGCACGAGTACCTGCGCGCCATCGAAGTCAATGGCCGCATCGGCGTGCTGTACTCGAACAAGGACTACGGCTGCGAGTGGGACTACGACTTCCGCAACAAGCGCTGGCTGGCGGTCGACAACACCCGCTTTGCGGTCAACATCATTCAATATGCGTTAGGAGCGTAGCACCGTGGCAGAAGCGTGGACAGAGAACGAAATCGCCGGTCTGGTGGCGAAGGTGGATTTGCTCAAGCAGAGCATAGGAAAGGTCATCATCGGCCAGAAGGACGTGATCGACCTGCTCGTGACCTGCCTGCTGGCCGGCGGCCACGCGCTGGTCGAGGGCGTGCCGGGACTCGGCAAGACGCTGCTGGTCAAATCGCTGGCCCAGGCCACCGACATGCAGTTCCGCCGCGTGCAGTTCACGCCCGACCTGATGCCCTCGGATATCGTCGGCACCGAGATCCTCGAAGAAGACCAGGCCACGCGCCAGCGCGTGTTCCGCTTCCAGCAGGGGCCCGTGTTCACCCAGGTGCTGCTGGCCGACGAGATCAACCGCGCGCCGCCGAAGACCCAGTCGGCGCTGCTGGAGGCGATGCAGGAACGCTCCGTCACCTTTGCCGGCCACACGCACAAGCTGCCGCGTCCCTTCTTCGTGCTGGCGACCCAGAACCCGATCGAGCAGGCCGGCACCTATCCGCTGCCCGAGGCCCAGCTCGACCGCTTCCTGCTGCGGATCGACGTCGGCTACCCGACCGAGGACGAGGAAATCGCCATGGTCGGCGCTACTACCCACGCGGGCTTGAACGATGCCGAGCCGGCGATGACGCTCGAAGCTCTTCTTCGCCTGCAGCAGCTGGTGCGCGACATCGAGATCGGCGACGCCATGCTGCGCTACGCGACCCGGCTGGTGCGTGCCACGCGCCCGGCCGAGTCGCCTGTGGAATCCATCCGCAAGCACATCGGCTGGGGCGCCGGCCCGCGTGCCGGCCAGGCGCTGGTGCTGGCCTCGAAAGCGCGCGCGCTGATGCATGGCCGCCTGGCGGTCACGCGCGAAGACATCGGGGCGATGCTGCTGCCGGTGCTGGCGCACCGCGTGCTGCGCAATTTCGAGGCCGAGGCGGACGGCATCGCCATCGCCGACATCCTCGCCGCTTTGCGTGCTGAAGTGCGGATCGACTAAGTGAGTGTATTGGCAAGCGCCGCGCTGGCGGCGCACACGGGAAAACTCGACCTCGCCATCCGCCACGTGCTGGCGGGGCTCGGCCACGGCATCCACGCCGGGCGCGAGCGCGGCGCCGGCGTCGAGTTCTCCGAATACCGGGCCTATGCGCCGGGAGACGAGTGGCGCCGCGTCGACTGGAAGCTGATGGCGCGTGCCGACCGCTACTACGTGCGCGAGGCCGAGCGCGACAGCCACGTCGCGGTCTGGCTGGTGCTGGACGCCACCGCCTCGATGCTGGAGCCGAGCCGCAGCGTCGAAGGCCTCGATAAACTGGGCATGGCGCGCCTGCTGCTGGGCTGCGCCGGCGCGATCGCGCAGCGCCAGGGCGACGCCTTCGGCCTGCTGGTCTGCCAGGGCGAGCGCGCCCATTTCACCCCGGCCGCGCGCGGCCCGCGCCAGCTGCAGCGGGTGCTGGCCCAGTTAGAGCGCGTCGACGCCGCCGGTACGCTGCCGGCCGCCGAGGTGCTGCGCGCCAGCCTGCATTTCGCGCGCGCGCCCAGCGTCATCTGCGTCGCCAGCGATTTTCTCGACTGGCCCTCGCCGCTGTCGGAAGCGATGCTGCGCCTGCGCGGCATGCGCCACGACGTGCGCGCGCTGTGCCTGCAGACCGAGGCCGAGATCGCGGCCGAATTCGATGCGGCAACGGCCTGGCGCGACCCGGAAGGCGACAATCGGTTGTTCCGCTTTGGCCGCGACACGCGCGCCGCCTACGCACGCCGGCGCGACGAACATTTCGAGATGGTAGCCAAACAGTGCCGCGCACATGACATTCCGTATGTGGCGGCGCCGATCGAGCGCGCGCCGGGCGAGACCTTGCGGGCATGGCTGCGCAAGCCGGGAGGCCGTCCATGAACAGTCTCTGGTGGTGGGCGCTGCCGGTACTGATTCTGCCCATCCTGTGGCACCGGCAGAAGCGCGAGCAGACCAAAGCGGCGCCGCTGGCGACGGCGCGCTTCCTGCCGCCGTCCAGCCCCGTGCAGCTGCGCGTCTGGCGCTGGCAGGACCTGTTCCTGCTGCTCCTGCGTTGCCTGCTGCTGGCCACCTTGATCGCCTGGCTGGCCGATCCCGTGCTGCCCTGGCGCAGCGACAGCGTGCTGGTCGTGCCGGGCGCCGACCCCGCTTTCGTCGACAGGCAGTTGCGCGATGCGGGTCTGGCGGAGGCGCGCCGCATCGACCTGCCGAACCGCGATGCCTACCGCTGGCTGCACGAGCACGAGCGCGAATTCGATCCGAAGGCACGCCTGCTGCTGGTCGGCGATGTCGCCATGCCGGCGGTGCTGCCGCGCCTGCAGCATGCCGTCGTGGTAAGGCCCCAGGCCTTGCCTGTGGCGGCATCCGAACACCACGTGGCGGTCTACGGCGAGCGCGTCGAGGCATGGCGCAAGCTGTTCGCCGCCCTCGAAGGGACGCAGCGTTACGTGCTGGATGCGCAAGCCGGCCCGAAGACCGAACTGCTGATCTGGGATACGCCGCAGCCGCCGTCCTCCGGTTTGCGCGCGCCGCTGTGGTGGGTGATCGATGCCAGCGCCTTCCCCGAACTGGCGAAAGCACCGCAGGTCGATGGCCTGCGTTACGTGGACACGCCGCGCGGCCGCCTGTGGAGCGCTGCCTGGCTGCCGCCGCACGATGCCGCCGCCGCGCGCACGATGTTCGAAACCTGGCAACGCCTGCATGCGGGCGTGCAGCCGCACACCGCGCCGCCACAGGCGCCGCTGGTCGATGCGCGCGCGCCGGCGGGACCGTTTGGCGGCGCCCTGCGCGATGCCTTGTCGGCAGCGCTGCTGGTGCTGTTTGCCCTGGAAAGGATAGCGACCCATGTCCGCCGGCGCTGACATCTTGACGCGGCTGTGGCGTGCCGCGCTGCTGCGCCGGGCCGGACTGTGGGCGGTCGGCGCCGTGCCCTGGCTGCTGCTACGTTCCGGCCCCGGCCTGCTGGCCTGGTCGGCATTCTGCGCCTGGGACGGCCTGCGCCTGAAGCAGCGCCTCGAGCGCGAGTGGACGGGCTGGCTGGATGGCGCCGTGCCGGAGATGGAAGACAGCAGCGTGCTGCTGGTGCACGCCGAGTCGCCGGTGGCGCAACTGCAGCAGCGGCGCCTGCTGGAACGCATCAACGCCAGCCTCACGTCAGCGCGCGTGCGTGCGATCGTGCGCGAACGCGTGCGCCCGGGCCTGTCCTGGCTGGCAGGGAATCTGGCGCTGGCGGCGCTGGCCTGGGGCGCGGCGCTCTTGCCGCATGGTGCGCCGGCACCAGCCGCCGCGCAGCCGGGCGCGAAGGCCGTGAAGACTGCCGCTGCCGCCACCGAACTGACGGTCAGCCTGACGCCGCCGCGTTACACGGGTGTCGATGCGTCGGTCTCGGCGCCGCGCGACCTGCAAACGCCCGAGCAGACCGTGGTCGAGTGGTGCCTGAAGAATCCGGCCGGCGCCGTGGAGACCATCGAGCTGAGCGACGGCCAGCAGCTGCAGGCAGGTAGAGCATGCGCGCGCTGGACCGCCACCGAATCGATCTTCTGGCGCTGGCGCGGCGCGCGCTACACGCTGAAGGTGCTGCCGGACGCGGCGCCGGAAATCGTCGTCAGCCAGCCGAACGAGATCATCAAGGAGCTGCCACGCGACGCCACCCAGGCCGCGATGGCGATCTCGGTGCGCGACGACTACCAGGTCAGGCAGGCGACCCTGCACCTGACGCTGGCGCGCGGTAGCGGCGAGAACATCCGCTTCAGCGACCGCGAAATGCCGATTCCGGCGGGCCGCGACCCGCGCCGCCGCGACTGGACCAGGAACTGGACCGTGACGGAGCTCGGCATGGAGCCGGGCGACGAGCTGTATTTCTTTGTGCGCGCCGTCGACAACGCGGCCAGGCCGCACAGCGTGCAGTCGCCGACCTACACGCTGCGCCTGCCGGCGCCGCCGTCCGACGATGAGCAGGACGTGTCGGCGCTGCCGGTGATGGTCAAGCCCGAAAGCCTGCGCAGCCAGCGTCAGATCATCATCGATACCGAGCAGCTGATCGCCGACATGCGCGCAAAGAAAATGGATGCGGCCACGGCGCGCGAGCGCAGCGAAGGCATCGCCGCCGACCAGGGCGCGCTGCGGCGCCGCTACGGCCAGTTCCTGGGCGAGGAATCGACCCTGTTCGGCAAGGACGACCACGACGACGACCATGGCGGCGGGTCCGGCAACGGCAAGCCGCAGGATGTGCTGCACGAATTCGGCCACGCCCACGACCAGGCCGAGAACGCGACCCTGTTCGACGAAGCGACCAAGAAGGTGCTGCGCCGCGCCCTGTCCGCGATGTGGGATGCGGAGAACGCGCTGCGCGCCATCACCCCGAAGACGGCCTTGCCGCCCGAGCACAAGGCGCTGGAAGCGATCAAGGAGCTGCAGCAGTCCGAACGCATCTACCTGCACAAGACGGCCTTCGCGCCGCCGCCGATCAAGGAAGACAAGCGCATGACGGGCGACATGGCCGGCGCCGCAGCCGGCAAGCGTGAGCAGTCGGCCGCGCCGGATGGCGTGCCGGCCCCGCTGCGCGAGCTGGTGCAGGCGCTGGCCGGCGACGGTCCGCTCCCCGGCCTGTGGACCCGCACCGCCCACGACTGGGTGCGCGAGCGCCTACCCGTCGACGAGCAGCGCCTGGCTGCCCAGCGCGCGATCCAGGACGTGGCCGACGGCTGCCTGGCTTGCCGCCCGGTACTGCGCGCCTGGCTGCGCGGCGGCGTGCAGGAGGCGCCGGTGCTGCTGCAGGCGACGACCAGGGTCGAGACGCGCTTCGAGCGCGCCGTGCGCGGAGGTCTGCGATGAGCTGGATGCCGATTGCCGCCCTCGTGGTCGGACTGGCCAGCGCGCTGGCCTACGGTCTGCGGCGGCGCTGGATCGATGCCGTGCTGGCGGCGCTGGCGGGCATCGCCCTGGCCGGCGGCGTCGGCAGCTTCGCGCTGCCCGGCGAGGCGGGTGCCACCTTGACCCTGGACGCGAAAGCGCCGCCGGCCTCGCTGGACGGCGTTCGCACGGTCAAGCTGGATGGCGACGGCCTGCGCACCGCGCAATGGGACGATCTGCCGGCGCGGCCGCTGGCCTGGACCGTACCCGCCACGCCGACGATCCGCGTCGACTTCCCGCGCACGCTGGCGCTGGGCCGCATGTTCTCCTTGAGCCTGCAGCGCTCCTGGAAAGAGACGGGCCGCCTGCAGCTGCTGGCCGAGAACGGCGAAGTGCTGGCCGAGGCCAGGGGCGATGGCCTCTTGACCGTGCAGTGGCTGCCGCCGCTGGCCGAGCGCCTGGTCTTGAAGGCGCGCCTGCTGGATGCACAGGGCAAGCTGGTCGACCAGGGCCCGGTGCCGTTCACCGTCACCGAACCGTCTCCGCTGCAGGTGCGCGGGCGCTTCGGCGCGCCGTCCTTCGACCTGCGCACGCTGGACGACCTGCTCGCCGCCAGCAATGCCGTGATCGACTGGCAGGTCGAGCTGGGCAAGAACTTGCGCCGCAGCGAGAGCGCGCGCGCCGAGATGAAGGCGCCCGACCTGGAGATTGTCGACGCCGCCTGGTTCGAACGCGCCGGCGACGCCGCCCGTGCGGCACTACTGGCCCGCGTGGCCGAGGGCGCGCCGCTGCTGGTGCTGGGCGCGAATGCTGGCGACCCCGGCATCTGGTCGCGCAGCGTGGGTCTGAAGCTGGTGCCGCAGCCGGCCGACAAGAGCATCGGCGCCCGCTTGCCCATGGCGTCCGGCGGCTTGAATCCGCCTGCGGCGCACGCCGGCGAGTGGCGGGGCGAGGACGGCCTGTGGACGCGCGACTGGCACAAGGGCCGCATCGCCTGGCTGGGCGTGGGGGGCTGGCACCGCCATGCGATCGAGCAGCCGCGCGCGCTGGCGCTGTGGTGGCAGGACGTGCTCGACCGCCTGCGCGTACGCCGCGACGCCGATCTGGCCTGGCTCGAACCGCAAGAACTGCCGCTGCCGCAGCAGCGCCTGGAAGTCTGCGCGCGCGGCGAAGCCCTGCAAAAGTCAAGCGGGCTGGCCTTCCCGGCGCTGGCGTTGACGCTGCCCTGGCAGCGCCGTCCCGAACACGTCGATGCCGCCTGCGCGGCCGTGTGGCCGAAGCAGCCGGGCTGGCTGCAGATGCGAATGCAAGGGCAGGGCGCACAAGCCATCGACAACGCGCTGTATGTGTATGCCGATAGCGACTGGACCCTGTGGCAGCGCGCCCAGCGCCGCGAAGCCACCGCGCGCTATGCGGCGCGCACGCCGGTGCCGGTCACCGGCGCAGCGGCGCGCAGCCTGCCGGCCTGGCCCTTCGGCCTCGTGTTCGCGCTGGCGATGCTGGGCTTGTGGTGGCGTGAAAGGCGATAAATCATGGGTGCAAAGACATCGATGCTGGCCATCGCCGACGGCGATCCGGTCGCGATCCTGAAATCGAAGCCGCAGCTGGACCGCGATGCCTGCCTGGCCACGATCCGCCAGCTGTTCCCCGGCATGCACTTCGATCCGCTGCCGGATGGCGATCTGTCGGACACATATCCACGCAAGGGCGCGCTGTACGTCGGCTGTTTTCCAGGTCTGACGATTCTGGCGCATGACAGCCTGGTCACCGAACCAAGTGCATTGGACCGGCGCTTCCTCGACTTTGCTGCCGGGCGCACCATGATCCACCACGTCATGATCAGCACGGTCGACGGTTTCGCCTATGGGATCTGGGAGCGCGGTGAACTGCTTCGCTCCTTCGTCATCGATGCGGATCGCGGCACCACCGAAGACATCGGCCCAAGGCGCCCGTTCGAGGCGCCGTTCTGGGCCGGCGAGCACCAGGATGAAGAAGACCCGCCCAGCGCGGACTATGCGGGCGGCGCGCCCTTCCACCCGCTGGAGCTGGCCGAAGCGGCACTGTTGGACCTGTTCGGCTACCAGCTCGAAGGTTTTATCGGGCCGGACGAGGTCCAACCCGAAACCATTCCGATGATGCGCTTTGCCGTCCGTGCCGCCAGACCGTGGTGGAAGCTCTGGTGATCAGAAGCTGTAATCGGCCTTCGCGTAGAACGAGCGCCCGTTGATCCCGAACGGGCAGGTCTCCCAGCAGTAAGTGAAACCCATCTGCGGGAAGGGCGCGGCCTTCACCGGGTCCCAGCGGCTCGGGTAGGTGTCGAACACGTTGTTCACGCCGACGCTCACGCCGAAGGCCTTGCTGAAGGCGAAGCGGCCGGTCAGGTCGAGCAGCCATTTCGCGTCCCAGGTCTGCACGAAGGGTGCGGTAAAGCCCTGGCCGGCCACTTCGCCATAGTAATTGGCGCGCGCATTCAGGTTCCACGCGCCGCTGGTGAAGTCGGCCGCCACCACGTGGTGCTTGCGCGGCTGGCCCCGTCGATCAGCGTGACCTGGGCGTCGTCGAACAGTTGGGCGCCGGACAACACCTTCGAGGAGGACTTGCGCGAGTCGACTTCGGTACGGTTGAAGCCGAGCTGGCCGGAAAGCACCAGCGTACCGGCGGTACTCTTCAGCGTGCGCTCGGCGATCAGGTCCAGCCCGCGGGTGGTGGTGCCGATCGCATTCGTGAAGAACTGCGCCTGGCCGACGCGCAGCGGGTCGAGCACGGCCTTGATCGGGCAGGCGGCAAGCGTGAGGCAGGGGCCGCTCTCGGGCGCGATGGTGCTGGAGAAAACGATGCGGTCGGCGATGCGGGTGCGCCAGGCGTCGGCGGTGAACGAGAAGCCCGGCACAGGACGGAGCACCAGGCCCAGGCTGGCGCTGCGCGAGGTCTCTTCCTTCAGCGGCGCGATGCCGAGTGCGCGGGTCGTCGGGCTGCCCTCGCGCGCGGTGAGGGTTTCGGTCAGCACGCCGGCGCCGTTCAGGTTGGTCGAGACCGAGCTGTAGAATTTCTGCTGCACGCTGGGTGCGCGAAATCCCGTCGAGGCGCTGGCGCGCAGGCCGAGCTCGCGGCTCGGGTCGTAGCGCAGCGCCAGCTTGCCGGTGGTGGTGCCGCCGAAATCCGAATAGCGTTCGTGACGCACAGCCGCCGCCAGCGTCAGCGGCAGCGAGAATTTGTGCTCGGCGTCGAGGTAGACGGCGCTGTTGTGGCGCGCCGCGTCGACTTCCGTCGATGGGGTGTAGCCGGGGAAGCCCTGGATGCCGGCCGCCGCGATGTGGCCGGTCTGGTCGAGGATGCGGATCGCCGGGTTGTTGGTGCGGCCATATTGATAGGAGACCGGATCGCCGGCCACGATCTGGTAACCGTCGCGCCGGTATTCGAGGCCGGTGGCCAGCTGCAGCTCGATGCTCCCCAGGGTGAGCGGGCCGCGCAGGTCGAGGTTGGCCGTGGTCTGGGTAAAGCGCAGCCGCCCCGTGTTGGCGCCGGTCGGGGATTCGTTGAAGTTGGCGCAGCTGCACTTCGGCTCGTACCAGTAGCTGACGTTGATCGAGTTCCGCTCGAAGAAACCGAGTTCGCTGCGGCCATGGTTGACGCTGGCGTCGAGGTTCCAGCTGGCGCCCAGGCCGTGCCGGAACCCGACCGCCAGCGATCCGTCGCGCACGGTGGTCAGGATGTTCGGCAGGAAGCCGTCCGGGTAGACCGCAGGGACGTTGCGCCCATCTTCCTTCGGCCGGAAGAAGCCGGCAGCATCGCCGGTACGGCGCGAGATCCCGCCGAAGGCATACAGCTCGCCGTCGCCGCTGCCGCCATCACCGAGCGGCAGCATGGCATTCGTCCACAGGTAGGCATCCTTGGCCAGCGAATCGCCGATGCGCTGGGTGACGCGCGGCGGATTTACGCGCAGCGTGTCCGGGCCGGCGCGATTGGTCTCGCCGCGGCGCCTGCTTTCGACGGCCAGGTTCAGGTAGCCGCCCGAGGACCCGAGCGCGAAGCCGTGGCTTTCGCTCAGGCTGATCGTGTCGCCGTCGCCTTTCGAGGTCGTGCCGCCGGCCACGCTCAGCTGGCTGCCCGGTCCCTGCTTGAGCACGATGTTGATCACGCCGGCGATCGCATCCGATCCGTACTGGGCGGCGGCGCCGTCGCGCAGCACCTCGATGCGCTGGATCGCCGACAGCGGGATCGCATTGATGTCAGTGCCGGCCGAGCCGCGGCCGATGGTCTGCTGGACGTTGACCAGGGCCTGCTGGTGGCGCCGCTTGCCGTTGACCAGCACCAGCAGCTGGTCCGGTCCGAGACCGCGCAAGGTGGCCGGGCGGATGATGTCGGTGCCGTCGCTGATGAAGGTGGTGGTGAAGTTGAACGAGGGGTCGAGCTCCTGCAGGATCTTGCCCAGTTCCGGCGTGCCGGCCGACTGCAGGTCCTTCTGGTCGATCAGGCCGACCGGGACCACGGTGTCGAGCGCGCTGCGGGCGGTGGTGCGCGAGCCGAGTACGACGACGGTGGCGGTATTGCCGGCAGCATCGCCGGCCGTGGCCTGCTGGGCCTGGGCGGGCGAGAAAGCGGCCAGGATGGCCGAAGCGAGCACACTGCGGTGGAGATGCTTGGTCATGTTCCCCTCTGATGAGTCCGATTGACCGGCCCATCTTGCTTGCCAGAATGCGAAGCGCCGTTGAGGATGCGCAACTCCACCTCTGTCCTGCGGCAGAACCGTGCGAACGGCACAACAAGGATCATGTCGCTGTAACGGAATTGGGTCTTGAATGTGCCTCTTTCTTAACGACAAGAGGACGGGGATCATGCAACTTGTGTATCGCAACGAAGAGCGGCTATTCCGCGGGATGCTGGTGTGGTCCCTGCTGGTCTGGGGCGTGCTGCTGCTCATCACCTTCGGGCTCGCGCTGGTCTATCTGCTGTTCGGCTTCCTGTTTTATTGCGTGGCGCAGTCCGCGCTGATTTCCTACATCAAGGGCAACGGGGTGCGCATCACCGAAGAACAGTTCCCCGATCTGAAGCAGCAGATCTCGGCCTGCTGCCGCAAGCTGGCGCTGGACGACGAGCCGCAGGCCTATCTGATGCAGATGGGCGGCATGCTCAACGCCTTCGCCACCCGCTTCCTCGGCCGTCACTTTCTGGTGCTGTATTCGGACGTGGTGGATGGGCTGGCGGACAATCCGGATGCGCTGAATTTCTACATCGGCCATGAGATCGGCCATATCAAGCGCAAGCACCTGAGCTGGTCGACGATCCTGATGCCGGCATCGGTGCTGCCCCTGATCGGACCCGCCTATTCACGCGCCCGCGAATACACCTGCGACCGCCATGGCCTGGCCGCCTGCGACAACCCGGCCAATGCCGAGCATGGCCTGGCCGTGCTGGCGGCCGGCGGCAAGCGCGCAAGGACGATGAATCACCGCGCCTATGTCGAGCAGGCGCGCCAGACCGAAGGGTTCTGGATGTCCTTCCATGAACTGGTCGGCGATTATCCGTGGCTGGTGAAGCGCATGGCGGCGGTCCGCGCGCTGGCGGCCGGGCACGAGCTGCGCCAGCCTTCGCGCAGCAAGCTGGCGGCGCTGCTGGCCCTGTTCGTGCCGCGCACCGGTGTCGGCAGCGGCGCCGGGGCCGTCGTATCGGTCTTCATGATCGCCGTGATGGCGGCCGTGGCCATCCCGGCCTACAAGGGATACCAGCAAAAGAAGGAGGCCGCCGAGCTGCAGAACCTGATCGGCACCTTGCAGCAAGGTGCGCGCGCCGCCGAGGTCGCGGACGCCGTCAGCCCTGCTGGTCGCGCATCCACTCCTTGAGGCCATTCACCCAGTTCTTGGCCGGCAGGTTGTAGCGCCGCTTGATGCCGGCGGCGCGTTCGTAGAGCAGCGCGAAGTCGATCTGCGGCGCCTCCTTGAAGGCGATGACGACAATGTTGGCGTCGTGGACCTCGGGCAGCCAGACCACGGCGTCGAAGGCCTGCTCCATCGCCTGCAAATTCTTGTCGTAGTTGATGAAGTCGCCGAACACGTTGGCGGTCATCACGCCGCCATCGGTCAGGCAGTCGGCGCAGGCCTGGTAGAACTCGGGTGTATCGAGCACCGGGCCGCGCGCCTCCTCGTCGTACAGATCGACCTGCAGCACGTCGACGCTGCCGTGGTTGGCCGGGTCCATCACGAAGTCGAGGGCGTCCATCTCGCGCACGTCGAGGCGTGCATCGTTCGGCGGCAGGCCGAAACAGGCGTGGCAGATCGCGATCACGTTCGGGTTCAGCTCCGCCACGGCGACGCGCGCCTCCGGGAATTTCTGGTAGCAGAACCTGGTGAGCGCCGCGCTGCCCAGGCCCAGCTGCACGATGCGGCGCGGCTGCTGCACGAACAGCATCCACATCATCATCATCTGCACGTATTCGAGCTCGATCGCATCCGGCCGGCTCAGGCGCATCGCCCCCTGCACCCAGGAGGTGCCGAGGTGCAGCGAGCGGACGCCTTCGAATTCGGTGATGGTGGCCGGCGGATGGCCGGGTTGGGAGAAGCGTGGGTCTGTTGGCATGGACATGCGGGATTTTACCGCGGCCGCTGGCTGAACACCGGGGTCAGAGCCCCTTTGAAAGCAAAACCGGGCTCTGACCCCTAGGGCAGGATCATGGTCACCGCCAGCCCGCCGCCTTCGCGGTTGGCCAGCGTGATACGGCCGCCGTGGGCTTCGGCGATCTCGCGCGCCAGCGCCAGGCCCAGGCCGGTGCCGCTGCGCTTGGTGGAATAGAAGGGCACCAGCGCATTGGTCAGCACGGCGTCGTTCATGCCGCTGCCGCGGTCCAGCACCTCGATGCGCACCACCTCCTGCACACGGCGGATGTGCAGCTCGACGTGGTCGGGCCAGGAACCCGATTCGTGCGCGTTCTTGAGCAGGTTGAGCAGGGCCTGTTCCATCTGCGCGGTATCGATCTGGGCCGGTTCCGCCGGCAGCTCGCCGACCACGCGAAACGCGACCTGGGCCCTAAGGCGTGCAACCAGCGCTTCCCAGGGCACGGCGTCGATGCGCGGCGTCGGCAGCTTGGCGAAGCGCGCATAGCCGAGGATGAAGCTCTCCAGGTGGCGCGTGCGTTCGCCGATGGTCTCGAGGATCTGCGGCAGGCGCTCGGTCTGGCCGCGCCGCACCAGCTCCGCGCCGGAGTGCGCGAGCGAAGCCAGCGGGGCCAGCGAATTGTTCAGTTCATGGCTGATGACGCGGATGACCTTCTTCCAGGTCTGCACTTCCTGGCGCCGCAGCTCGGTCGTCAGCTGGCGCAGCAGCAGCAACTCGTGGCGGCGTCCGTTCAGGCTGAAGTTGCGGCGCGCCAGGTGATAGACCTCCTCGTCTTCGCCTTCGCCGGCGGTGAACAAACCGTCGCCGCCGCGGCCCAGGGCTTCGATCAGGGCGGGCGCGGCCCGCTCCAGCACCTCGTTCAGCGCATGGCCTTCCAGCTTGCGGCCTTCGGACAGCATCTGGCGCGCCGCCAGGTTGGCAAAGGCGATGGTGCGCGCACCCTGTTCTCCGCGGTTGGCCAGGTCGGCCACCAGCAGCATCGCCACCGGCGTGTTCTGCACCATGGTGTCGAGCAGCAGTTCGCGCTGCACGAGGTCGAGGCGCTGTTCGCGCAGTACCTGGCCGAGGGCATTGTGGGCGTCGATCAGGTCGGACAATTCGTCGTTCTGGCCCCAGTGCAGGCTGAAGGAAAAGTCACCGTCGCGGTAGCTCGCCACCGTGCCCTCCAGCGCGCGGAACAGCGACAGGATCGGCTGGATCTGCGAGCGGATCGTGATCAGGGCGATCGGCACCACGCACAGCAGGCAGATCGCGAGCACGGCCAGCGGCTGGCCGGGCAGCAGGTGGTCGAGGGCCAGCGCGATCAGGATCCCGACCGCCAGCAGCGTGCCGACCAGGGCCGACCAGCGCGTGACGAGCGAGAGCCTGAAGCGCTTCCCGGAACTCATGCGGCGCGTGCGATACCGAGGCGCTCCATGCGACGATACAGCGCCTGGCGCGACAGCCCGAGCTCGGCCGCGGCCTGGGCGATGACGCCGTGCGCGCGCGCCAGTGCCTGCACGATGGCCTCGCGGTCCGGCTCCGCTTCCGCGCCGCTGCCGGCGCCCCCGACCGCAGGCAGCGGCGCAGGTAATCCCAGCTCGGCCGGCTTGATGACCTCGCCGCTGGTCAGCAGGCTGGCGCGCGCCATCACGTTCTTCAGTTCGCGCACATTGCCCGGCCAGGTGTGCGCCAGCAGCGCCGCTTCCGCGCTCGGGTGCAGGGTTTTACCGGGCGGCAGGAAGCCCTGCGCCAGCGGCAGGATGTCGCCGGGGCGGGCGCTCAGGGGCGGCAGCTTCAGCTCGATCACGTTCAGGCGGTAGAACAGGTCTTCGCGGAAGGTGCCCGCTCGGATCATCGCTCCCAGGTCGGCATTGGTGGCGCTGATCACCCGCACCCGTACCTGGCGCTCGCGGTTCGAGCCGAGCCGCTCGAAGCGTCCGGTCTCGAGCACGCGCAGCAGTTTCATCTGCCCGGCCAGCGGCAGGTTGCCGATCTCGTCGAGGAACAGGGTGCCGCCGTCGGCCGCTTCGAACTTGCCTTCGCGCGCCTTCGACGCGCCGGTATAGGCGCCGGCGTCGGCGCCGAACAGCTCGGCCTCGATCAGCTCGGAGGGCAGGGCGCCGCAATTGAGCACCACGAAGGGGCCGTTGGCGACCTGCGAGTTGGCCTGGATGATCTCGGCGATGCGTTCCTTGCCGGTGCCGTTCGGGCCCGTGATCAGGACCGGCACGTCGGCGCGCGCCACCTGGCAGGCCAGGGTCAGCACGCGCTCGGTGGCCGGATCGGCCCAGGTCAGGCCGCGCAGGTCGTAGTTCTGTTCCAGCTCGCGGCGCGCGCGGCGCTCGCGCTGCAGGCGCTGGTTCAGCGCGCGGTTGGCCTGGCCCAGCTCGATCAGGTTGGTGACCGTCGCCAGCAGGCGGTCGTCGTTCCAGGGCTTGGACAGGTAGTCGGCGGCGCCGGCCTTGACCAGGTCGACCGCGGCGTCCAGGTGGGTCCAGGCCGTCAGCAGGATCACCGGCAGGTCCGGATGGCGCTTGCGGATCTCGCGGAACAGCGCCACCCCTTCCTCGCCCGAAGTGGTGTCGGCCGTGAAGTTCATGTCCTGGATCACCAGGTCGACCGGCTGGCGCGCCAGCACGGCCAGGCCTTCCTCGGGTGAGACCGCGTGCAGCGCCGCGATGTCGTGCAGCGAAAACAGCACGTCCAGGGCGACGCCGACGGCGGCGTTGTCGTCAATGATCAGAACAGTTGGCATGGTCGCAAGCATACACCGGCTTCAGACGCTGCGGGTGGCGGTGGCCGGCGAAATGCTGGCCGCGCGCCAGGCCGGTCCGTACGATGCCACGATGCCCAGCAGCCAGAACACCACCGCGCCGGCGATCAGGTAGCCGCCCGGCAGACGCGTCATCTCGAGCTTGCTGACCAGCAGCTGGTTCAGGGCCAGGCCCAGGGCCACGCCGCCGAACACGCCGGCGCTGGTGATCATGAAGTTTTCGAGAATGAAGTAGCGCAGGACGTCGATCCTGCGCGCGCCCAGTGCGCGGCGCACCCCGATCTGCTTGCGGCGCTGCGTGACCCACAGGCTGGCCATGCCGACGATGCCGCAGCAGGTCACTACCAGCAGCAGCAGGCTGACGGTGATCAGCATCCAGCTGACGGTGACGGTGCCACGGTACTTGTTGCTGCGGTCCTCGTCGGTCGTCGTAAAGTCCAGGATCAGGGGTAGCGGCGAGGACTTGCGCAGCGCCGCCTCGGCTTCCTTCATCACGCGGTCGCGCTGGCCGGGTTCGGCGCGCACCGCATACAGGGTGCCGCGGCCGCCGCCGTAGGCACGCTGCGGAATGAGGACCGAGTGCATGGCGCGCTCATTGAATTCGCCGTGTGCGCTGATCAGGTTCTCGACCACGCCGAGGATGCGGGTGGGCTGGGCCTCGGCGCCGGTACCGAAGTACATGGTCTTGCCGACCGCGCTGGCGCCGGGCCACAGTTTCTCTGCCAGCGGCCTGGTAATGATCACCCCCGGCGGGAACACGTTCTCGGTGGCCTCGTTGACGTCGACCAGCTCGGGCGCCAGGAAGTCGCGGCCTTCGACCAGCTTGAGGCCGAAGGTCTTGATCAGCGAGTCGCCCGACACGTAGACCGAGCCGACCGCGCTTTCCTTGTTCTGGCGCTGGTCCAGCGCCAGCGAGGTGTTGCTGCCGCTGGTCGACAGCGGCATTTGGCTGACCTGGGCCACCGCGGCCACGCCGGACACCGCACGCAGCACCTCGCTCTGGCGCTTGATGTCGGCCAGCTGCTGTTCCGGTGTTTCGTTGCCGAGGGTGCGGACGTTGATGCGGAAGACCGCGTGCTCGTCGGCCATGCCCGAGGGGCGGCCCATGATGCCGCGCCGCTCGTTCACGATGTGCAGGGCGTTGGCCAGGATGGCCAGGCTGAGCGCGACCTGCAGCGCCACCAGGATCGGGCCGGTCTTGTTGCGCATCAGCGCGGAAAAGATGGGACGGATTTCCATGAGAATTCTCCTTGCGACGATGCGCTTATTGCGATTTGAGCTGGATCGCCGGCGTGACCTGGCAGGCGCGCCAGGTCGGCAACAGGCCGGCCAGGACGGCGGCGAACACCGAGATCACGAAGGTCAGGCCCAGCATCTGCCAGTCCATCTGCGCAAGGTTGGCCATCGCCTTGCCGGACAGGGCGATCAGCTTCAGGGCGCCGACCGCGAGCAGCAGGCCGAGCACGCCGCCGACCAGGCCGACCACCACGGTCTCGATCAGGAACTGGCGGAAGATCTCGGTGCGCGAAGCGCCCAGCGCGCGGCGCACGCCGATTTCGGAAGCGCGCACCGAGAACTTGGCCAGCAGCAGGCCGATCGTGTTCACCAGGCACAGCGCCAGGAAACCGAAGGCCAGCCAGGTCTGCAGCTTGGCGTCCTTGCCGACCACGCCCGTGTATTCCATCCAGCCGGGCACGTCGAACAACCGGTTCGGCGCATTGCGCTTCAAGCGCCCCAGTTTGCGCTGCTGGCTGGCGTAGCTGTCGAGCCAGGACTGGATCTCGCTGCGGTCGCCGGCGGAGGCGGCTTCGATCCACGCCGTGACCCAGGTGCAGTCCGAGGCCAGGCGCGCGGCAAAGCCCGGACCGATATTCCCCGAGCAGCTCATGCCGCCGTTGTGCTGGGTCTCGTGGCGCACGGCGGTCGCCAGCGGGATGAAGAATTCTTCGCCGGTGGCATACGGCGAACCGCCCTGCAGCAGGTAGACGCGCGGCAGCATCTTCCACTTTTCGGTGACGCCGACCACGGTGTACGGAAAGCCCATCAGGTTCAGGCGCTTGCCGACCGGGTTGACGTCGCCATACAGTTTCTCGGCCATCGGACGGCTCAGCACCACCACGTCGGCGCCGCGCGCCTCGTCGGCCTCGGTCCAGGCCTGGCCGTAGGCGAAGGGCACGTCGAACATGGCGAAGAAGTCGCGCGTCGGCGCCAGGCCGCCCATGTTGAAGGGCGGGATCTCGCGGCGCGGCGGCTCGACCGAACCGGCGACGCCGTACAGCGCGGTGCGGCGCACGCCCAGGCCGCTCTTGAGGATGTTCATCGCATCCGGGTAGGTGATCTGGATGTCGTCCTGCTTCTGGCCCGGCGTGTAGTTATCCAGCGGATCGGGGTCGATCAGCGGCACGAACAGGCGCGCACTCTTGTGCGGGATCGGGTCGCTCGACATCATGTGCAGGATGGTCAGCGTGGAGACGCTGGCCGCGACGCCGACCGCCAGCGTGATCACCATCAGCGCGGTCAGCGCGGGGTTGCGGCGCAGGCTGCGCAAGCCGAGCTTGAAGTAATAAGCGAACATGGCGCGCTCCTCAGGCGGTGGCCGCGGTGGAGGTGTCCACCAGCGTCGGCCCCTTGCGCACCAGGTCCGACACCTGGCCGTCGATGATGTGCACGTTGCGGGTGGTGCGCACCGCCAGTTCCGGGTCGTGGGTCACCATCAGGATCGTGGTGCCGGCGGCGTTGATCTCTTCCAGCAGCTCCATCACGCCGCGCGCCATGGCGGTGTCGAGGTTACCTGTCGGTTCGTCGGCCAGCAGCAGCTTGGGCGAGCCGGCCAGTGCGCGCGCGATCGCCACGCGCTGCTGCTGGCCGCCCGACAGCTCGGCCGGGTAGTGCTTCATGCGCGAGGCCAGGCCGACCTTCGCCAGCGCGTCCTCGATGCGCTTCTTGCGCTCGGCCGCGTTGAAGCCGCGGTAGCGCAGCGGGACGTCGACGTTGTCGTACAGGTTCAGGTCGGGGATCAGGTTGAAGCCCTGGAAGATGAAGCCGAGCTTCTCGTTGCGCAGGCGCGAACGCTGGTTGTCGTCGAGGCCCTTCACGTTGACGCCGTCCAGGATGTACTCGCCCGAGCTGAATTCCTCGAGCAGGCCGGCGATGTTCAGGAAGCTGGTCTTGCCCGAGCCGGAAGGACCGGTCACGGTGACGAATTCGCCTTCCTTGACTTCGATCTCGAAGCCGCGCAGGGCGTGCGTCTCGATCATGTGGGTGCGGTACACCTTGCTCAGATTAGTCATGCGCAGCATGGTCATGTCCTTTGGTTTGATTATTGATTGATCGAGACGCGGTTCGCGTTGTTGAATGCATCGGTGCCTGCCACTACCACTTTGTCGCCCTGCTTCAGTCCGGAGACGATTTCGACCGCCGAGATGCTGGTCGCGCCCATCGTGATCGGGGTGCGCACGGCGATGCCGTCGCGGACCACGTAGGCATAGCGTCCGCCTTCGCTTTCGACGAAGGGGCCGCGCGCCACCATCAGCACGTTCGGCTTCTCTTCAATTAACAGGCGCGCCGTCACGCGCTGGCTCTGGCGCAGGCCTTTCGGCTGCTCGCCATCGAAGCGAACGCGCGCCAGCACCATGTTCTTCACCACTTCCGGCGACAGCGCCGACAGCTTGCCGGTAGCGGTACCCGAAGGCAGCTGGACTTCGGCGCTCATGCCGAGGCCGAGATCGGCCACATAGGTTTCCGGTACCTCGACCTCGATCTCGAGCTTGGACAGGTCGACCAGCGTCATCAGCGGCGCATTGGCGGCCACCACCATCCGGTTCTGCACGTTCAGCGTGCCGATGAAGCCGTCGACCGGGGCGCGCACGGTCAGCTCGTCGACGCGGCGCTGTGCTTCTTCCATCGACAGCCTGGCGCGTTCCAGCTCGTTCACCCTGGTCTTCAGGGCCAGCTGGACGTCGTCGCCTTCGAGGGCGGCAGCCTGGCCCGCGTGGCGGGCGCGGATCTCGGCCGACTGCAGCGCGTCTTTGGCCTTCTGGTAGTCGATCTTGGCGATGACGCCGACCTGGGCCACGCTTTCGTAGCGCTCCAGCGTGCGCTGGGCGGACAGGCGCTCGATCTCGGCGGTGTCGGCTTCCTTCTGCGCCAGCAGCTTCTGTTTGCGCGCCAGGATATGCTGGCGCGCGACTTCGGCCTTCAGGCCTTCGTAGGCCGAGGTCTCGCGCTTCAGGACGTCGGCCAGGTCGGGCGACTCCAGCACGGCCAGCACCTGCCCCTTCTTTACGGTGTCGCCGGCGGCGACCTTCAGGTTGACAGTGGACGAAGCCTTGGCATACAGGGTCGGGCTGACCGCGGCCACCACGCGGCCGTTGACCGATGTGTCGCGCACCAGGGTGCCGCGGGTGACTTCGGCCACGCGCAGGCGCGCAGCGCTGACCGAGGCTTCGCTGCTGCGCCAGGTGGAGAACAGGCCGAAGCAAACGGCGGCGACGCCGATGGCGCCGGCGATCCAGAGTGCACGGCGCCTGAGGGCAAAGCCGGCCGGCGGGGCGATGACGGCGTCTTGTTGTGAGGTATCGCGAATCATGGTCGTGGACATTCGGGTTGAGACGCTGTCGTATTTGCACGATCCGTGCCAGTTTGTTAAGTCATTGATTTTTATGGGATGGACTGTGTCGGACGAGCTGTCCGCCGTGTCCGGGCGAACTGTGCTACGGACACTGCGGACAGGGCTTGAAATTTTGCCAACAGTCACTATTTGCTGTGGATGAGCCTGATTAACTTCCGATCGCTCGCGGCCTGGCTAACGCCGGCCGAGTCCGAGCCGCCCGCGTATCCCTTCGCCCCGACCGACGTCGCCCAACTGCACCGGCTGACCGCGGCCGGCGACGGCGCTTCGCTCGACGACCCGACCTGGCGCGACCTGCTGCTCGAGCGCTATGCGGACAGCCTGTCCGCGGACGTCGGCATCTTCGGACGCCAGGCGCTGCATCGGCGTCTGCGCGGCGGTGCGACGGACGCCGAATGCACGGTGCGGCGCGCACGCATCGAAGCTTTATTGGCGGAGCCCGAACGGCTGGACGGCCTGCACCGCACGCTGCGGGCGCTGCGCCGCGCGGACGTCGAGGTGGCCGAGGTGCTGTTCGACCCCAAGTGGCAGGCGCCGCCGCGCCCGGCCTGGCTGCGCTATGCGGCGCTGCTGCCGGTCGGCCTGGCCGCCTCGCTGGTGGCGGTGCTGTGGACGCCCTGGGCCTGGATCGGCTTCGGCGTCGTGATGTTCTGGCTGATGACGCTGCAGATGCGTTATACCGACCGGATCGGCCCCTGGCGCGGTACCACGCATTCGCTGCGGATGCTGCTGCGTGCGGTGTCGCTGCTGGACGGCAGCGGGCAGCCGCTGGCCGGGGATTTCACGGGCCTGGGCGCGCGTGCGGGAGCGCTCAGCCGCAGCCTGTCGCGCGGCCTGGTGTCGGAAGCCGTGCCCGATGCGGGCGCTTACGGCGACTGGTTCATGCTGGCCAACGTCAGGCACTACTTCAAGACCCTGCATACGGTGGGGGCGCAGCGCGACTTTTTACGCGCGTGCTACTGGCTGTGCGCCGACCTGGAAGCGGATCTGGCGCTGGCGCGCCACCTGCGCGGCGTAGCTTCATGGTGCTGGGCCGCACGCGGCGGTGCACGCGCGCTGGAACTGGAAGAGGGCATACACCCGCTGCTCGACGGCGCCAGCGGGCTGTCGCTGGCGCTGGCGGACAAAGGCGCCTTCATCTCGGGCCAGAACGGCGTCGGCAAGAGCACCTTCCTGCGCATGCTGGGCCTGAATCTGGTGACGGCGCGCGCCTTCGGCTTCTGCTATGCGCGGCGGGCCGTGCTGCCGGCGCTGCCGGTCGTGGCCAGCATGCAGAACGAGGATTCGCTGCTGGATGGGCATAGTCTTTATGTGGCCGAGCTGGCGCGTGCGCGCGAGCTGCTGGCCGCGACAGGCGCCGGGCCGGTGATCTGCCTGGTCGACGAGATCTTCCGCGGCACCAACCACGAGGAATCGGTGGCCGCGGCCAGCGCGGTGCTGGACGAGCTGGCGGCGCAGTCGCTGGTAGTGGTCTCTTCGCACAACCTGGTGCTGGGCCCTTTGCTGGCGCACCGGCTGGCGCCCTGGCGGATCGTGCGCGTGGAAGACGGGGGCTTGCGGCTGGAGCCGGGCGTGCTGGGGCAGACCAATGGCGTGGCTTTGCTGGCGCAGCGGGGCTTCGGTGCGGCGATCCAGCAGAAGGCGGAACGGGTGGCGGCGTGGCTGGCGCGCCAGCGGCACGGGGAGGTCGATCCCGTGCTGCTGGCTGATTCGTGAGCGTCTAACAAACCCCCGGGGCGAGCCGATGCAACGCCGCCATGGGGGCTTTGTTTGGCGCTCACTTCTGGGGTTTTTGCTTCTGTGCGTAGGTGCCCAGCAGCTCGCCCTTGGCCAGGATATGGCCCTTCATCGCGTCGAGCAGCGTGTCGCGTTCGGCGCCCCAGGGCACGTCCAGCATCGTATCCAGCGCGTACACCTGGAAGTGGTAGTGGTGCGCCGGATCGCCCACCGGCGGGTGCGGGCCGGTCCAGCCCATCGTGCCGCGCGTGGTACGGCCCTGCAGCACGCCGTCCGGCTCGGTCAGGCGCGGCTGCTCCTGCAGGCCCTCGGGCAGGCTGGTGGTCGCGGCCGGGATGTTCCAGGCCAGCCAGTGGACGAAGGGCGTGACCGGTTTCGCATCCGGGTCTTCCATGATCACGACATAGGACTTCGCGTTCGGCACGGGGCTCCACGACAGCGCCGGCGAGACGCCGTCCGCATACTCCGAGTATCTGGCCGGGATCGCGCCGCCCTTCGCGAAGCTGGACGAGCTGACCGTCAGCTTGCCCTGGGTTTGGGTCTGGGGCCGGGTGATCGCGATCGGCACGCCGCTGCCCTTGCTCGCCTGTTGCTGCATCGGACCGGCCGGCGCCTTCAGTTCGGCCGCGGAGGCGCCGCGCGAACCGCCGGTATAGGCGATGCGGTAGATGACGCCGTTGCCGTCGTCCGCCATCAGCAGCGAGCCGTCTTTCGCCATCGCCAGCCCGACCGGCCGCGCGATATGGGTGCGCCCGCCATCAGTCAGGAAGCCGCCGACGAAGGGTTCGATGGCGCGCGCCTGGCCGTTCTGGAAGCGCACGCGCACGATCTCGTAGCCGGAGGCGGTCTTGCGGTTCCACGAGCCGCGCATGGTGACGAAGGCGTCGCCCTGGTATTCGGCCGGGAAGCTGCTGCCTTTGTAGAACACCAGCTGCATCGGCGCGGCGTGGGCGGCGTAGCCCAGCACCATCGGCGTGCTGTGCGCCTTCCAGTCCTGCTTGCTGATCTGGCCGATCGGGGTGCTCTGCGGGTAGATGCTGCCGCCGGCGTAGACGTGCGGCCAGCCGTACATCTTGCCCTGCTCGATCTTGTTCAGCTCTTCCGGCTGCTCCTCGTCGCCGAGGAAGTCGATGCCGTGGTCGAAGCCCCACAATTCGCCGGTCTGCGGCTGCCAGTCGAAGCCGATGGTGTTGCGCAGGCCGCTGGCGACGATGCTGCGGCTCGTCATGTCGGGCGAAAAGCGCAGGATGGTGGCGTTCTCCTGGTTGTTCTCGTTGCAGACGTTGCAGGTGCTGCCCACGCTCATGTACAGCATGCCGTCCGGGCCGAAGGCGATGGTGCGGTTGGCGTGCTGGCCGGCGTCAGGCAGGTCGCCGACCAGCATTTTCAGCTCGCCCAGGCGGCCGTCGGGCTTGATGTCGGCGACGAACAACTCCTTGACCGTCACCAGATACAGCTTGTTGTCCTTGATCGCCAGGCCGTGCGCGCCGGCGCGGCTGGCGACGATCTCCGGCGGCCCATCGGCGCGGCCGTCGCCGTTGGCATCGCGCAGCAGCAGCACGTCGCCCTGGTCGCGCCGGCTCACATAGATATTGCCGCTGGGCGCCACCGCGATGATGCGGGCATTCTTGAGGCCGGTGGCGAAGGGCGTCACCGAGAAGCCGGCCGGCGCCTTGACACCGGCCATGCGCTGCGGCGTGGCCTCGACCTTGTCCGGCTTGAAGATATGGATCTGGTTACCGGTATCGGTACCGTCGCCTTGCTGGGCCCATGCGCCGCTGACGGCCAGGCACAGGAATGCCATGCTGATGGTGCGTTTCATCGCGTGCTCGCTTTCGGAAAGGGATCGACTGGTGGTAGCCGAGCCATTGTTCCTGAACAGATCCGGGCGATCTGTTGGCGAACTCACTAATTTGACGAATTTATTTGTGACTCAGGATCATAAATGGACTGAGAAAAATCAAACCGGGGTCAGACACCGATTTTTGGCAATTTCTCATCAGATATGGCGCCTAAGGGGCGATTGCTCTTCCCGGCTTGTCTGAGCTGGTCCAAAGTTTCATTCGATAGGGCTTCGCTGAACAGGTGCCGGTATGCGGCCTGGCGTGTTGCAGGACCCTTGCCCAGGCGGGTGTAAAGGCTATGCGGTGTCAACAGGCTGTCCTGTCGGCCGAAGGCGTTGGCGCGGTGGCTCGACCAGGGATAGTCGGCCGGCGCGTCTACCATACAGGCGCGTACCGGATTCAGCTCGATATACCGGTGGCAAATCATCAGATAGCGTTCGTCATGCACGACACTGGCGCGAAACCGGCCCTCCCAAAGCGTGCCTGTGCGGGCATGGCGGCGATTGAAATACAGCACGTAGCGTCCTCCCAGCCTTTGCATCATCGTGCTGACCCCATTCTCATCGTTGGGAGAAAGCAGCAAATGCACGTGGTTGCTCATCAGGACATAGGCGTGCACCGCGCAGCCGCAGTCGAATGCGCACTCGCGCAGCATGTCGAGGTAGACCAGGTAGTCGTTGTGGGCAGCAAAACAGGGAATACGGTTATTGCCCCTTTGTATGATATGCAGGGGTATGGAAGGCAGGATGACGCGGCGCGGGCGTGGCATAGCGATGCAAGTGAGGACGAAAACAGCGACCGTACCCGGCGGCCGCTTTCCTCCGCCCGACCAGCATCAATCGTGCCGAGGAAATTGCCAAAAACCGGGGTCAGACACCGGTTTTAGGAAATTGCCAGAATTCGGTGTCTGACCCCGGTTTGAGGCAGCGCATTAGTGGCGGGGAAGGGGCTTGCCCTTGGCGATGACTTCGTGGCACTCGCCCTTGATGGTGGCGTTGTCGTAGTCGGTCCAGCCGTAGCTGTCGACGTAGCGTTTGTGCTGCTTGAAGCCAGGGTTCACGAAGCTCCATTCGAGGCGTTCGCCCGGATAGCGCACGTCGGCCAGGTCGAGCAGGGTGTGAAACATGTTTTCGGTGGCCAGCTTCGCTTTCCGGTGGCGCAGCAGCTGGCCGACCTTGTCCGGGTAGCGCTGCTGGTAGGCGTCCGAATACCAGGCAAAGGCCGGGATGTGGAACTCGTATTGCGTGTTGTGGCCGTGGAAGACCTGGCGGCAGCTGTTGTCGTACAGGGTCTGGCCGTGGTCGGCCACGTACAGCATCGAAGCCGGCAGCGCGCTGTCCTTCAGGGCGCCGATGACGTGCGCCAGGAACCAGTCGGTGTACAGGATCGAGCTGTCGTAGCTGTTGTTCAGCTGTTCCTTGAGGCGAATGTCGGTGTAGACCGGCTTGTCGACGCCGAACAGCGAGGGCTGCCATTTGTCGAACTGCTTCGGATAGCGGTGGCTGTAGTTCCAGTGGCTGCCCAGGGTGTGCAGCACCACCAGCTTTTTCGGCGCCGGATCGTTCAAGGCATGCTTCAGCGGCCCGAACAGGATTTCGTCGTAGCTCGAGTTGTCGGTAAAACCGCCCAGGTTCAGGAAGTCGACCACGTCGGCTTCCTTGGCGAACACCGACACCGGCGTGTCGAACTTGCCGAACGAGATCTGGTTCGACAGCCAGAAGGTTTTGAAACCGGCTTCCTTGAAGGCGGTCAGGAAGGATTTTTCCGAGAACCCGTCCTTCAGGCTGTCGATCGCCGGCTTGCGCGAGATGATCACCGGCACCGACAAGCGGGTCGCCGACACCGAGGTGATCACGTCCGGCAGCGGCACCACGTTGGCCTCCTGCGACAGCAGCGGGTTGGTCTCGCGCGCATAGCCGTTCAGGCTCCAGCGGTCGTAGCGCGAGGATTCGCCGATCACCATCACGACCACCTGCGGCTCGTCGGCCGGGCTTTCCGCATGGGCGCCGAAGCGGAAGTGGGCGCTGCGCCGGTTCAGGTCGGCCAGGTAGACCCGCTCTTTATAGAAGTCGACGCCGCGCGCCATCAGGCCGAAGGGCCAGGAGCGGGCGAAGGCCTCCAGGTCGAGCGGCAGCCGGGCCCAGTGCACGAGCGGCGGCAGCCGATGCGCGGGCGGCACGCTGCCGGGGCGCGGCGGGGCAGTGATTTCGGCGACGCTGTTTTTGACGGACGCTGCGGCCGTCGCCACGGTGCGCAGCGGCGGCGGTGCGACGCCAAAGAAATGGCCGTACACGAAGACGGCGACCCCGACACCCAGCACGCCGATCACGACCCGGCGCGAAACATCGTTCCAGTCGAGCTCGCGGGTCCGGCAGGCGGCGACCCAGCAGGTAGCGAACCAGGCCAGCACGCCGACGAAGACCGCGACCAGCAGCCAAGCTTTGCTGCCCAGGAATTCCATCGCCTCGGCCGGGCTGGTCTCGACGACGATGCCGAGGTGGTGGGTTGAGATGCCCTGGCCGTAGAACGCATATAAATAGAGTTCCATCGGCAGCGCCAGGAAGGCCGGCAGCAGCAGCCAGTGGAAGTACGCGGGGCGCTTGAAGAAGGCCCAGGCGCCGATCCAGCACGCCAGTTCGATGCCGGCCAGCTGGCCCGGATGGACGACCGGCTGGCCGAACAGCCAGGGCGCGAAGGGCATGCACGACAGCACGCAGTAACTCAGCAGCACATACAGGTTGCGTGGACGCAGCAGGAATCGCATCGAAGCCAGGGCAAGAGAACAATCCGGCCATTATCCCGCCTTTGCCCACCGGAAACCAGCGTACAATGCCTGTGTCGCAGGTGCGACATTCTCCTGGCCTTTTTGCCATCTTCACCTGCTCCCAAGGCGCTTGGGAAGCAAGCTGGTTGACCTTGCACAGCTTCGAGTCTATACTCGCGAGTTCTCGAATTAATCTGCACATCGTATACGCATTGAAGCCGCTCCCGTTGGTGAGTGGCTTTCGTCGCCTGTACAGCGAGCAATCCGGGACTAGGTTTCAGTCCCCGGGCAGCAAGACGGTCCGGGTCATCAACGTAGTAGCAAATTTTGTTGGATTAAGAACGATGCCAACCATCAATCAACTGATTCGCAAGCCGCGTGAAGCCGCGGTTGTGAAGAGCAAGTCCCCGGCACTGGAAAACTGCCCGCAGAAGCGCGGCGTTTGCACCCGTGTCTACACCACGACCCCGAAGAAGCCGAACTCGGCACTGCGTAAGGTCGCCAAGGTGCGCCTGACCAACGGTTTCGAAGTCATTTCGTACATCGGCGGTGAAGGCCACAACCTGCAAGAGCACAGCGTCGTCCTGATCCGCGGCGGCCGTGTGAAAGACTTGCCGGGTGTGCGTTACCACATGGTTCGCGGCGCACTGGATACCCAGGGCGTGAAAGACCGTAAGCAAGCTCGCTCGAAGTACGGTGCGAAGCGTGCCAAGGCCGGCGCCAAGAAGTAATTCTGCGGTCTCGTCATATCGAGGTCACATTTAAAAGTTAAGTTGAGCCGGCCGGAAGGCCGAGTAAGTGAAGGGTCATGAGGGCCTTTCGCGAGTGCGGAATAAGCACTCAACTGAAGACAGGAAGGAATTGAAATGCCACGTCGTCGTGAAGTACCCAAGCGCGAGATTCTGCCGGATCCGAAATTCGGCAATACCGATGTCGCCAAGTTCGTCAACGTTCTGATGCTGTCCGGCAAGAAGTCGGTCGCAGAAAACATCATCTACGGTGCGTTCGAATACATCCAGACCAAATCGGGCAAGGACCCGCTGGAAGTGTTCGTGGCCGCGATCAACAACGCCAAGCCGATGGTCGAGGTGAAGTCCCGCCGCGTCGGTGGCGCCAACTACCAGGTGCCAGTGGAAGTTCGTCCGGTTCGTCGTATGGCTCTGTCTATGCGTTGGTTGCGCGAAGCCGCAAACAAGCGTAGCGAGAAATCCATGCCGCAACGTCTGGGTGGTGAACTGATGGAAGCAGCGGAAGGCCGTGGCGGCGCAATGAAGCGTCGTGACGAAGTCCACCGCATGGCTGAAGCGAACAAGGCGTTCTCGCACTTCCGCTTCTAAGCAAAAAGCAGTATCCGTTGTTCAGGCCGGGCGCGTTTTGATTTCAAAATGTTGCCCGGTTTTGTCCATTCAAAGATTTAGGAAAAATTATGGCACGCACTACCCCCATTGAGCGCTACCGCAATATCGGTATCTCCGCTCACATCGACGCCGGTAAGACCACCACCACCGAGCGCATCCTGTTCTACACGGGCGTGAACCACAAGATCGGTGAAGTGCACGACGGCGCCGCTACCATGGACTGGATGGAGCAGGAGCAGGAACGCGGCATTACCATTACCTCGGCAGCGACGACCTGCTTCTGGAAGGGTATGGCCAACAACTTCGAGCCGCACCGCTTCAACATCATCGATACCCCGGGCCACGTCGACTTCACCATCGAAGTGGAACGTTCGATGCGCGTTCTGGACGGCGCCTGCATGGTTTACTGTGCAGTCGGTGGCGTGCAGCCGCAGTCGGAAACCGTGTGGCGTCAGGCTAACAAGTACAAAGTCCCGCGTCTGGCATTCGTCAACAAGATGGACCGTACCGGTGCGAACTTCTTCAAGGTGTACGAGCAGATGCGCG
>Ga0308166_1000341_pt1 | contig 72403 bp, 77 predicted proteins | sample PhyCR2_2_FD_202137 | JGI IMG/M metagenome (GOLD analysis project Ga0308166, IMG submission 202137) | Phyllosphere microbial communities from UC Gill Tract Community Farm, Albany, California, United States - DLSLCC.R2 | ecosystem: Host-associated > Plants > Phyllosphere > Unclassified | place...
GACAGTGCCTTCCATTTCGAAGCTGTCTTCTTTCGACATGCAGTAAAGCCCTCGGTATCCAATGAATGGCCCGGTGCAACTGCGCCAGGCAAAAGCGGCGTGCATTGTGCCCGAAAAATGGTGTTTACGCCAAGGGGTTTAGGCCGCAGGTTCAGTTCAGGATGACCCAGCGCTGATTGATCAGCAATTCGATGGGCCGATATTGCGTCTTGTAGTTCATCTTTTTGCAGTTCTTGATCCAGTAACCGAGGTACACGGCCTCAAGGCCCAGACGCTGGCTCTCGGCGATTTGCCAGAGGATTGCGTAACGGCCGAGGCTGCGGCGCTCTTCGTTCGGTTCGTAGAAGGTGTACACCGCCGACAGGCCGTTGGGCAGCAGATCGGTGACCGCCACCGCGAGCAACCGTCCGTCGAGTCGAAACTCGTAGAAGCGCGAGAAGGGCAGGTCACGCACCAGGAACGTCGAGAACTGATCACGGCTCGGCGGGTACATGTCGCCGTCGGCATGGCGCTGTTCGATGTAGCGCTGGTACAGGTCGAAATATTCTTCGCTGAAGTGCGGTTTGACCGGTTGTACTTGCAGGTCGGCGTTGCGTTTGTAGATGCGCTTCTGCTGGCGATTGGCGATGAACTGGGCGGAAGGAATGCGCGCAGGCACGCACGCATTGCAATTCTGGCAATGCGGCCGGTACAGATGATCGCCGCTGCGACGAAAGCCCATTTCCGACAGGTCTGCGTAGACGTGCACATCCATGGGCTGACTCGGGTCGAGAAACAGCGTCGTGGCCTGCTCCTCGGGCAGATAACTGCAAGAGTGGGGCTGAGTGGCATAAAACTTCAAACGCGCCAACTCGGTCATGAATCAACCCTCGGGATAAGCTGGTGGATTAAGTGTAAGCCACCTGCGCAAAAGTCGCTCAGCAAACCCAGGTCGCCGAATTCGGTTGATCGAGATGGCGTTGCAGATAGTCGGCGAATTCGCCGCGCGGAATGGATCGTGCACCGAGGCTGTGGAGGTGATCGGTCGGCATCTGGCAGTCGATCAGCACAAACCCGGCTGCTTTCAAATGCTGGACCAGCGTGGCGAAGCCGTATTTGGACGCGTTGTCTGCACGGCTGAACATCGACTCGCCAAAAAACAGTTGGCCCATTGCCAGGCCATACAGGCCGCCTACCAGTTGCCCATCGTCCCAGACCTCAACCGAATGAGCGAAACCGCGCCGATGCAGTTCTACGTAAGCATCCTGCATGGCCTCGGTGATCCAGGTGCCGTCGGCGTAATCACGCGGTGCAGCGCAGGCGCGGATGACGGCGTCGAAATCCTGATCGAAAGTCACTTGATAGCGTTGCTTGCGCAGAAGCTTGCCGAGACTGCGCGAGACGTGCAGTTCGTCGGGAAACAGCACGGTGCGAGGGTCTGGCGACCACCAGAGAATGGGTTGGCCTTCGGAGAACCAGGGAAAGCAGCCATGGCGATAGGCCTGGATCAGGCGGTCGGCGGACAGATCGCCGCCGGCGGCGAGCAATCCGTTCGGCTCGCGCATGGCTTTTTCCAGTGGCGGAAAGGTCAGGGAATTACGTTGTAACCAAGTCAGCATGGCATCCAGGCTTGCAGAAGGGGAGGGCGGTCAGAGGGCGTGCAGGCCCCGCGAAAGAGTTTGCCGCGAAACGGCGCCGCTGTCCTGCACAGTTGTCTGGTGCGGTGAGCGTCGAGCTGCAACTTGATGTGTCGCCCGTGGTCGTAAGCGTCGCCGTGTCGATGCTGTTGAGCATTCCTGTGAGCCCGATCCGGCCAGGTTCGCTACGTTCATCAAATACAGCTCATAAGCCTTTGTCACAAAAGGCAATGCATGCTCCAATTGCAAGGCGTTGCGCGTGCGATTGGCTATGCTCAAGGCTGGGGTCTGAAACATGGCGTCGGGCGCACAAACCCGTACAATGCCGGGTTGTGACGGCCTTTTCGCTGCGCACAGTGTTTATGGCTGTGTTTATAAAACCAGTGGCACAGTGTTAAAAGTAGTCCCAGTTGAGCTTTTCACCTTTTTTACCTGCCTGGATTGGGCAGTTTTTTATCGTCATTCAATAGATGGACGCGCCTCGGGCGCAGGAAAAGAAGCGTTTTGAAGAAGACCACCGAAGCACCCAAAACAGTCGTTCCGCTCTGGCGCCAGCAACTGCACTACCGGCTCAAGGAAGGTGCATTGATCGCCATCGGCGCCTTGTGCCTGTTCCTGATGATGGCTTTGCTGACTTACGGCAAGGACGACCCGGGCTGGAGCCATAACAGCAAGATCGACGATGTGCAGAACTTCGGCGGCCCGGCCGGCTCGTACAGCGCCGATATCCTGTTCATGGTGCTCGGCTACTTCGCCTATATTTTTCCGTTGCTGCTGGCGGTCAAGGCGTACCAGATCTTCCGTCAACGCCACGAACCATGGCAGTGGAGCGGCTGGCTGTTTTCCTGGCGCCTGATCGGTCTGGTGTTCCTCGTGCTCTCCGGTGCTGCGCTGGCGCACATTCATTTCCATGCCGCGACCGGTCTGCCGGCCGGCGCTGGCGGTGCCCTGGGCGAAAGCCTTGGCGATCTGGCGAAGAATGCGCTGAACATTCAAGGCAGCACGCTGCTGTTCATCGCGCTGTTCCTGTTCGGCCTGACCGTATTCACCGACCTGTCGTGGTTCAAGGTGATGGACGTCACCGGCAAGATCACCCTCGATCTGTTCGAGCTGTTCCAGGGCGCGCTCAACCGCTGGTGGTCGGCGCGCACCGAGCGCAAGCAACTGGTCGCGCAACTGCGTGAGGTTGATGACCGCGTCCACGATGTGGTCGCACCGACTGTCACCGACAAGCGCGAACAGGCCAAGGTCAAGGAACGCCTGATCGAGCGTGAGCAAGCGCTGAGCAAGCACATGTCCGACCGCGAGAAGCAGGTGCCACCGGTGATCGCGCCGGCACCGGCCAAGGCCCCAGAGCCGAGCAAGCGCGTACAGAAAGAGAAGCAGGCGCCGTTGTTCGTCGACAGCGCGGTCGAAGGCACCTTGCCGCCGATCTCCATTCTTGATCCTGCGGAAAAGAAACAGCTCAACTATTCGCCTGAATCCTTGGCAGCGGTCGGCCACTTGCTGGAAATCAAGCTCAAGGAATTCGGCGTCGAAGTCACCGTTGACTCGATCCACCCGGGCCCGGTGATTACCCGTTACGAAATCCAGCCTGCCGCCGGGGTAAAAGTCAGCCGTATCGCCAACCTGGCGAAAGACCTGGCGCGTTCGCTGGCGGTGACGAGTGTGCGGGTCGTCGAGGTGATTCCGGGCAAGACCACCGTCGGTATCGAGATTCCCAACGAAGACCGCCAGATCGTGCGTTTCTCCGAGGTGCTGTCGACCCCCGAGTACGACAACTTCAAATCGCCGGTCACCCTGGCGCTCGGTCATGACATCGGCGGCAAGCCGGTCATCACCGACCTGGCGAAGATGCCGCACTTGCTGGTGGCCGGCACCACCGGTTCCGGTAAGTCTGTAGGCGTGAACGCGATGATTCTGTCGATCCTGTTCAAGTCCGGGCCGGACGACGCCAAACTGATCATGATCGACCCGAAGATGCTTGAGCTGTCGATCTACGAAGGCATTCCGCACTTGCTTTGCCCGGTAGTGACGGACATGAAGGACGCCGCCAACGCCTTGCGCTGGAGCGTTGCCGAGATGGAGCGTCGCTACAAGCTGATGGCGAAAATGGGCGTGCGTAACCTGTCCGGCTTCAACGCCAAGGTCAAGGAAGCCCAGGATGCCGGCGAGCCGTTGAGCGATCCGCTGTACAAGCGCGAAAGCATTCACGACGAAGCGCCGCTGCTGCAGAAACTGCCGACCATCGTCGTAGTGGTGGACGAATTCGCCGACATGATGATGATCGTCGGCAAGAAGGTTGAAGAACTGATCGCCCGTATTGCGCAAAAGGCGCGTGCGGCGGGGATTCACTTGATTCTTGCGACCCAGCGCCCGTCGGTGGACGTGATCACCGGTCTGATCAAGGCCAACATCCCGACCCGTATGGCGTTCCAGGTATCGAGCAAGATCGACTCGCGGACCATCATCGACCAGGGCGGCGCCGAGCAACTGCTCGGTCACGGTGACATGCTCTACATGCCGCCGGGCACCAGTCTGCCAATCCGTGTTCACGGCGCGTTCGTTTCCGACGATGAGGTTCACCGCGTGGTCGAAGCGTGGAAGCTGCGCGGCGCGCCGGAATACAACGACGATATCCTCAACGGTGTCGAAGAGGCGGGTAGCGGCTTTGAAGGCAGCAGCGGTGGTGGTGACGGTGATGATCCGGAAGCCGACGCGCTGTATGACGAAGCGGTGCAGTTCGTCCTCGAAAGCCGTCGCGCGTCGATTTCCGCTGTGCAGCGCAAACTGAAGATCGGCTACAACCGCGCCGCGCGGATGATCGAAGCCATGGAAATGGCCGGCGTCGTCACATCGATGAACACCAACGGTTCGCGTGAAGTCCTGGCCCCGGGCCCGGTACGCGACTGAAACGCAACGACTCGGGTGGCGCAATGACGCGCCACCCGCTCTCCCACGAGTATTCAAGAGGACTCTCATGCGCCTTATCCGCATGCTGTTGCCAGTACTGGCGCTGACCACACTCACGGCCCACGCCGATGAAAAGGACGTGGCGCGTCTGACCCAATTGCTTGAAACATCGAAAACCCTGTCGGCCAACTTCTCGCAGTTGACCCTCGACGGCACCGGCACCCAGTTGCAGGAAACCACCGGCAACATGACCCTGCAGCGTCCGGGCCTGTTCTACTGGCACACCAACGCACCGGCCGAGCAGACCATGGTCTCCGATGGCAAGAAAGTCACCCTGTGGGACCCGGATCTGGAGCAGGCAACCATCAAGAAGCTCGACGAGCGTCTGACCCAGACGCCAGCGCTGTTGCTGTCCGGTGATGTCTCGAAGATCAGCCAGAGCTTCGATATCAGCGCGAAAGAGGCGGGCGGCGTGATCGACTTCACCCTCAAGCCAAAGACCAAGGACACGCTGTTCGACAACCTGCGCCTGTCGTTCCGCAACGGTCTGCTCAATGACATGCAACTGATTGACAGCGTCGGCCAGCGCACCAATATCCTGTTTACCGGGGTCAAGGCCAACGAAGCGGTGCCTGCGTCCAAGTTCAAATTCGACATTCCCAAGGGTGCCGACGTTATCCAGGAATAATCACCGGCCCCTTGTGTCAGGGCCTTTGTGGTGAGGGCCTGCTATTGAGGGGCTATTGTGGCGAGGGGATTTATCCCCGTCCGGCTGCGCAGCAGTCGTCGCTTTTGGGACCGCCTCGCAGCCCAACGGGGATAAATCCCCTCACCACAGGTTCTTCAGCAGATTTCAGAAAATCAGAGGTTTCAACGCTACGTGATGGATCTGTTTCGCAGTGCACCGATTGCCCAACCCTTGGCCGCGCGTCTGCGTGCGGCCAATCTGGATGAGTACGTCGGTCAGGAACACGTGCTCGCTCGCGGCAAGCCTCTGCGTGAGGCGCTGGAGCAGGGCGCGCTGCATTCGATGATCTTCTGGGGGCCGCCGGGCGTGGGCAAGACCACCCTGGCGCGCTTGCTCGCGGAAGTCTCCGATGCGCACTTCGAAACGGTGTCGGCGGTGCTCGCCGGGGTCAAGGAAATCCGCCAGGCCGTTGAAATCGCCAAGCAGCAGGCCGGCCAGTACGGCAAGCGCACGATCCTGTTTGTCGACGAAGTCCACCGCTTCAACAAGTCGCAGCAGGACGCGTTTCTGCCCTACGTTGAAGACGGCACGCTGATCTTCATCGGCGCCACCACCGAAAACCCTTCGTTCGAACTCAACAACGCCCTGTTGTCGCGGGCCCGCGTCTACGTGCTGAAAAGCCTCGACGAAGCGGCGCTGCGCAAGCTGGTGCACCGCGCACTCACCGAAGAGCGCGGGCTGGGCAAGCGCAACCTGACCCTGAGCGATGAAGGCTTCCAGATGCTGCTGTCCGCCGCTGATGGCGATGGCCGGCGTCTGCTCAATCTGCTGGAAAACGCCTCTGATCTGGCCGAAGACAACAGCGAAATCGGCACCGAGCTGCTGCAAAGTTTGCTCGGTGATACGCGCCGGCGGTTCGACAAGGGCGGTGAAGCGTTCTACGACCAGATCTCGGCGCTGCACAAATCCGTGCGCGGCTCCAACCCTGACGGCGCGCTGTACTGGTTTGCGCGGATGATCGACGGCGGCTGCGATCCGCTTTATCTGGCCCGGCGCGTGGTGCGCATGGCCAGCGAAGACATCGGCAACGCCGACCCGCGTGCGCTGAGCCTGTGCCTGGCGGCATGGGAAGTGCAGGAGCGTCTCGGCAGCCCCGAGGGCGAATTGGCAGTCGCCCAGGCCATTACTTATCTGGCCTGCGCACCGAAAAGCAATGCGGTGTACATGGGCTTCAAAACCGCGCTGCGCGCAGCGGCTGAGAACGGCTCGCTGGAAGTCCCGCTGCACCTGCGCAATGCACCGACCAAGCTGATGAAGCAATTGGGTTATGGCGACGAATACCGCTACGCCCACGACGAGCCGGACGCCTATGCCGCCGGCGAAGACTATTTTCCGGAAGAACTCGAGCCGATTCCGTTCTATCAGCCAGTGCCCCGTGGCCTGGAGTTGAAGATCGGCGAAAAGCTCAATCACCTCGCTCAACTCGATCGTCTGAGCCCTCGGCAGCGGAGAAAATAGTGGTCCCATTGATACTCGCAGTGTCAGTCGGCGGTGTTGCCGGCACCTTGTTGCGCTTCGCCACCGGTAATTGGGTCAGCGCCAATTGGCCGCGGCACTTCTATACCGCGACGCTGGCCGTTAATATCGTGGGCTGCCTGCTGATTGGCGTGTTGTACGGCCTGTTTCTGATACGCCCGGAGGTGTCGATAGAGGTGCGCGCCGGGTTGATGGTCGGCTTCCTCGGGGGGCTGACGACTTTTTCATCCTTTTCACTGGATACGGTGCGCCTGCTGGAAAGCGGGCAAGTGTTGCTGGCCCTGGGCTACGCCGCACTCAGCGTATTCGGCGGGCTGCTCGCGACGTGGGCCGGCCTGTCCCTGACCAAACTTTGATAACGAGAAACCGACATGCTCGATTCCAAACTGTTACGTAGCAACCTTCAGGACGTAGCGGACCGCCTGGCTTCCCGTGGCTTTGCCCTGGACACCGCGCGCATCGAAGCGCTGGAAGAACAGCGCAAGACCGTCCAGACCCGCACCGAAGCACTGCAGGCTGAACGTAACGCGCGTTCCAAATCCATCGGCCAGGCCAAGCAGCGTGGCGAAGACATCGCGCCGCTGATGGCGGACGTCGAGCGCATGGCGGGCGAGCTGAGCGCGGGCAAGGTCGAGCTGGACGCGATCCAGACCGAACTCGATTCGATCCTGCTCGGTATCCCGAACCTGCCACACGAGTCGGTTCCGGTCGGCAAGGACGAAGACGACAACGTCGAAGTGCGCCGTTGGGGCACCCCGACTCAGTTCGATTTCGAAGTGAAAGACCACGTCGCCCTCGGCGAAAAGTTCGGCTGGCTGGACTTTGAAACCGCCGCCAAGCTGTCCGGCGCGCGCTTTGCGCTGTTGCGTGGCCCGATTGCCCGCCTGCATCGCGCACTGGCGCAGTTCATGATCAACCTGCATGTCACCGAACATGGCTACGAAGAGGCTTACACGCCTTATCTGGTTCAGGCTCCGGCGCTGCAAGGCACCGGCCAGTTGCCGAAGTTCGAAGAGGATCTGTTCAAGATTGCCCGCGAAGGCGAAGCCGATCTGTACCTGATTCCAACCGCCGAAGTGTCGCTGACCAACATCGTTGCCGGCGAAATCGTCGATTCCAAACTGCTGCCGATCAAGTTCGTCGCCCATACCCCATGCTTCCGCAGCGAAGCCGGTGCGTCAGGTCGCGACACGCGTGGCATGATCCGCCAGCACCAGTTCGACAAAGTCGAAATGGTCCAGATCGTCGAGCCATCGCAATCGATGGAAGCGCTGGAAGGCCTGACCGCCAACGCCGAAAAGGTTCTGCAACTGCTCGGCCTGCCTTACCGCACCCTGGCGCTGTGCACCGGCGACATGGGCTTCAGCGCGGTCAAGACCTACGACCTGGAAGTGTGGATTCCGAGCCAGGACAAGTACCGCGAAATCTCCTCGTGCTCCAACTGCGGTGACTTCCAGGCGCGTCGCATGCAGGCGCGTTTCCGTAACCCGGAAACCGGCAAGCCTGAGCTGGTGCACACCTTGAACGGTTCCGGCCTGGCGGTTGGTCGTACCCTGGTTGCGGTACTGGAAAACTACCAGCAGGCCGACGGTTCTATCCGCGTACCGGACGTGCTCAAGCCGTACATGGGTGGCCTCGAGGTCATCGGCTAAATGAAATATCTGCCGCTGTTTCACAACCTGCGCGGCAGTCGTGTGTTGGTTGTCGGTGGGGGGGAGATTGCCTTGCGCAAATCCCGCCTGCTGGCCGATGCCGGTGCGCTGCTGCGGGTGGTCGCACCTGAAATCGAAACGCAACTGGCTGAACTGGTCGCTGCCAGCGGCGGTGAGTGCCTGTTGCGCGGTTACGGCGAAACGGATCTGGACGGTTGCGGGCTGATTATTGCCGCTACCGACGACGAAACGCTCAACGCGCAAGTCTCCACCGACGCCCACCGCCGTTGCGTGCCGGTCAACGTGGTCGATGCGCCGGCCTTGTGCAGCGTGATCTTCCCGGCGATTGTCGATCGCTCGCCGTTGATCATCGCCGTCTCCAGCGGCGGTGATGCGCCGGTACTGGCGCGCCTGATCCGGGCAAAAATCGAAACCTGGATTCCTTCCACTTACGGTCAGTTGGCTGGATTGGCTGCGCGTTTTCGCAATCAGGTGAAAAACCTGTTTCCTGATGTGCAGCAGCGTCGCGGCTTCTGGGAAGACGTTTTCCAGGGCCCGATTGCCGATCGTCAGCTGGCCGGGCAGGGCGCTGAAGCCGAGCGCCTGTTGCAGGCCAAGGTCGATGGCGACCCCATGGTCACCACTGGCGAGGTTTATCTGGTCGGTGCCGGCCCCGGTGATCCGGATTTGTTGACCTTCCGCGCACTGCGTCTGATGCAGCAAGCCGATGTGGTGCTCTATGACCGCCTGGTGGCGCCGGCAATTCTTGAGTTGTGCCGTCGCGATGCCGAGCGGGTGTATGTCGGCAAGCGTCGCTCCGAACACGCCGTGCCGCAGGATCAGATCAACCAGCAACTGGTCGATCTGGCCAAGGCCGGCAAGCGTGTGGTGCGGTTGAAGGGCGGCGATCCGTTTATCTTCGGCCGCGGTGGCGAAGAGATCGAAGAGCTGGCGGCCCACGGTATTCCATTCCAGGTAGTGCCGGGCATTACGGCGGCCAGCGGTTGCGCGGCTTATGCGGGGATTCCGCTGACCCACCGTGACCATGCGCAGTCCGTGCGGTTTGTCACTGGCCACTTGAAGGATGGTTCCACCGATCTGCCATGGGCCGATCTTGTCGCCCCGGCGCAGACGCTGGTGTTCTACATGGGCCTGGTGGGTTTGACGATCATCTGTGAGCAGTTGATCAAGCACGGTCGCGCGGCGGATACCCCGGCGGCATTGATCCAGCAGGGCACCACGGTCAATCAGCGGGTTTTCACCGGCACGCTGGCGGATCTGCCGCGAATGGTGGCGGAGCATGAAGTGCATGCGCCGACCCTGGTGATCGTCGGCGAAGTGGTGCAACTGCGCGAGAAGCTGGCGTGGTTTGAAGGGGCTCAGGCGCAGGTCTAAACACCGCGTCGCCCCAATCGCTGGCAAGCCAGCTCCCACAGGTATTGTGTCAAAGCTGCAATCTTCAGCGTTACACAAGACCTTGTGGGAGCTGGCTTGCCAGCGATGGCGCCCTTAAGAGCTGCTCGAATTTCAACCCCGGCGCCAAACCCCTTTCCCGATCAACCGCTCGCGATCATGCGCTACGCTGAAATCCTGCTGCGGCCCCTTCGGCACTACACCGGTCGGGTTAATCGTCTTGTGGCTGCCATAGTAGTGATGCTTGATGTGCTGGAAATCCACGGTCTCGGCAATCCCCGGCCACTGATACATCTCGCGCAGCCAGTTCGACAGATTCGGGTAATCGGCAATCCGCCGCAGGTTGCACTTGAAGTGCCCGTGATACACCGCGTCAAAGCGAATCATCGTGGTAAACAGGCGCACGTCGGCCTCAGTCAGGTATTCCCCGCTCAGGTAGCGATTGGCACCCAGCAGTTGCTCCAGATGATCCAGTTCGGCGAAGACTTCATCGAACGCCTGTTCGTATGCCTGTTGCGAGGTGGCGAACCCGGCACGATAGACACCGTTGTTCACCGCCGGGTAGATCCGCTCGTTCAGCGCATCGATTTCGTTGCGTAGCGGCGCCGGATAAAAGTCCAGATCGTTACCAGTGATCCCGTCGAAGGCGCTGTTGAACATGCGGATGATTTCCGCCGATTCATTGCTGACGATGCGCTTGAGTTTCTTGTCCCACAGCACTGGCACCGTCACCCGCCCGGTGTAATCAGGCGTGTCGGCGGTGTATCGCTGATGCATGAAATCGAAGCCATCGAGTTTGTCGCCTGTCGAACCGAGCGCCTTGTCGAAGGTCCAGCCGTTCTCCAGCATGAGCCAGCTGACCACCGACACGTCGATCAGACTTTCCAGCCCTTTGAGTTTGCGCAGGATCAGCGTGCGATGCGCCCAAGGGCAGGCGAGGGAAACATAGAGGTGATAGCGCCTGGCTTCGGCAGTGAAACCGCCTTCACCGCTGGGGCCTGGTTGACCGTCGGCGGTCACCCAGTTGCGGCGTTGCGCTTGTTCGCGCTGGAACGCGCCGTCCTTGCTGCTTTCGTACCACTTGTCCTGCCAGTGGCCGTCGACGAGTAAACCCATGATCAAGACTCCCAAAACCAATATTCGTTGGAGTCGAGTCTATTCCGATGAGTTCGAACAAAAAGCGCAAAGATCGGGCGCTAATGATCGGTTAGATCGATGTGTTGCGTGCCGCCCAATATTGCTCTGCGGTCGCAAAGGCCTGTTCGCGATTCTGACCGAGACCGCGCAGGGCGAGGGCCATGGTCGCAATCAAGGCCATTTGCGGGTAACTGTCGACCACATCGCCACGCCACACGGCTCTCAAGTGCTCGATGTCCAGCGAGGCGGGTTTGACGTGGCGCTGCGCTGACAGCTGCGGCCATTCTTCATCCCAGCTCTGACCGCCGCTGGTGCCATAAAGGTGGCTGGTGGCGTCGGGGTTGATCTCGATTTCACCGCCATCGCCCTTGACCACAATTGCCGTGTCGCCGAGCAAGCCGCTGGCATCGCGATGCACCGCCTGGTAACCCGGGTGAAAAATGCTTTGCAGGCCGCAGCGTGCGCCCAACGGATTGAGAATCCGCGCCAGCGAGTGGATCGGCGACCGCAGGCCCAAGGTATTGCGCAGGTCGATCATCTTCTGCAGTTGCGGCGCCCAGTCCACCAGCGGCATAAAGGCCAGGCCGCCGTTGTCCAGTGCCGTGCCGACCTGCTGCCAATCACGGCACAGGGGAATGTTCAGTTCGCCCAGCAGTTGTTCGCTATACAGGCGCCCGGCCGTGTGTGCGCCGCCGCCATGCATGAAGATGCGTACGCCGTTTTGCGCCAGGCATTTGGCTGCCAGCAGAAACCACGGCAGATGGCGTTTTTTTCCGGCGTAGGTCGGCCAGTCCAGGTCGACATTCAGCGACGGCGCCTGCAAGCGTGCGCGCAGGGCTTCGGTGAAACCGGCCATTTCCTCGGCACTTTCTTCCTTGTGGCGCAGCAACATCAGGAAGGCGCCGAGTTGCGTATCCTCGACTTGGTCATCGAGCACCATGCCCATGGCCTCGCGGGCTTCTTCGCGCGTCAGGTCGCGGGCGCCGCGCTTGCCCTTGCCGAGAATGCGCACGAATTGCGCGAACGGATGCTCGGCAGGCGTTTCGAGGGTCAAAGCTGGAAAGTCGTTCATAGGCAATTCGTCGGTTTGGGCAGGCCCGCCAGTTTCGCGGCGAGTTTGGCAGGGGTGCCTTTGAACAGTCGGTTCAGGTGCAGGCTGTTGCCTTTGTCGGCGCCGAGTTTCAACGCGGTGTACTTGATCAGCGGCCGCGTCGCCGGCGATAGCTGGAATTCGGCGTAGAAGCTACGCAGAAGCTCAAGGACTTCCCAGTGTTCGGGCGTCAACTCGATGTCTTCAGCGGCGGCGAGGGCGCTGGCGACTTCAGCCGACCAGTCGCTGAGGTCAACGAGAAAGCCATCCTTGTCCAGTTCGATGGCGCGGGCGCCTACGGTCATTGAATTCATAGCCAGCTGTTGACCTTGGCATGATGGATCGACAGTTCGACAAACGCCGGGTAGTCGATGGCCTCGGCCCAGTCTGGAATCTCGATCGCACGCGCCTGTGCGTCCTCAATCAATACAAACAGTCTGATTGCTCGCTCTTGAAGTGTTGAGAACGGCACAGTGTCCGGTTGCAGCGCATACACCGCATCGCCGGACAACAATACCGCATCGGCGCTGCCGAGCAGGCGCAGGCAACTGCTCAGGCGATCGTCGCCGTACGGGGAATGAGACAACACATGCAAAGTCGACATCAGAGGGTGATCACCTGATCGTAACGGTCAATAAGGGCGGTGATGTGGTCAGCAGCAAGCGGCTGCGCCTCGTCCAGCGACAGGTTGCCAAGACCGCGAGCATTGGCGCTTTCGGAGCAATAGAACAGCTCTTCGACACCAAACATCGGCAGCGCCTGCAGATTGGCGCTGAGGTCTTTCTGCTGCAAGGCCTTGGCGTTCTGCCCGGCGGCCAGTTGCAGCACGCCGTCATCGAGAAACAGCAAACCGATCGGCAGATCGAAGGCGCCACCGGCGAGCACGATATCCAGCGCTTCCCGCGCACCGGGGCCGGACCACGGCGATTGGCGGCTGATGATCAACAGCGATTTGGCCATGTTCAAGCGCCTCCGAAACAGATGAGCCGATCAGCGTCCTGCACGGCGTCGTGCAATTGACCCAGACCGGACAATTCCCACGGCGCGCTGAGCGAAATCGCTTCACGCTGGTAACGCTTGGCTTCTTCTTCGTTCAACACACCACGGCGCAGAGCGGCGGCGATGCAGACCACGCCATCAAGCTGCTTTTCGTTGATAAAGGCGCGCCATTGCTTGGGCAAATCCAGTTCATCCTGCGGCGTCACCACAGCATCGGAGGCGTTGAACACGCCGTCCTGATAGAAGAACAGCCGAACAATCTCATGGCCGCCGGCCAGCGCGGCCTGGGCAAACAGCAATGCACGGCGCGAGGAGGGCGCATGGGCGGCGGAAAACAGCGCGATGGCGAACTTCATGATGGACTCGATCAGCGAAACTGCGGCCATGATAAAGCTTTATTGCGCGTGCCGCGAAATCTGGTAATACGCGGTTCACTGTGGGAGCGAGCCTGCTCGCGAAAGCGTCGTCTCGTTCGAGATCAGTTTCGGCAGTCACACCGCCTTCGCGAGCAGGCTCGCTCCCACGGGAGATTTGCGGCGGCTGGATTACGGTGTGATGCCGTAAAGCTCGCAATACTCGATCCAGTCCATCCCCGCCATTTCTGCCACTTCCCGGTGCACTTCCAGCCGTTGCTCCTGATAGTCCTCGGGCGAAGCAGCGGTCAACTGCAACGTCAGCTCCCAGGCAAACAACCCCTGGCTTTCCGCCTCAGTCTCGAATGCTTCGTGCAAGCGTTCTTCGCGATACTGCGCCTGGGTTTCGCCCTTGGCCTGAGCCAGCAGCGGGTTGAGATGGTCGAGGGTTTCACGTAGTTCGGGTCGCGCATCGAGAAACAGTTTCAAAGCCTGTTCATGTCGCTGGTCGCTAGGCGCCATGTAATTTCCTTGTGTGACTGATGACCATAGGGTGCCGCACCTGCTTGCGCATGTCGCGCATAAAAACAGTAAAGCAGAACGATTTGCCGCGTCGCAGTGCTACAGTCCGCTTTTTTCTCGATGAGCAAATGCAATGCGAATGCTGATGGTAGTGCTGGTGGCGGCCCTGTTGGCCGGGTGCGCCGGTTCGGTGATGAACGATGCTCGCAGCAAGAGCCCGGACAAGGTCCTGACCTCGGACAAGCCGGAGAAAGACGTCGCCCGGTGCGTGCAATTCGCCTGGCAGGACGAAGCCGTGTTCGGCGTCGACGCGGCGGCCTATCTGGAGCCGCGCGAGTCCGGTGGCACTACGGTTTACACCCGTTCGGCAGAGTCGTTTGTCGATGTGATCACCGAAGCCTCGGGTACGACTTTGAATTACTACGCACAGAAGAGTGATTTTGTCGCGATGCGGCGGATGGCGGCGATGGCGACCTGCCTTTGATTATGCTGTGAAGCAGTTGGCGCTTTCGCGAGCAGGCTCGCTCCCACATTGGAACGCATGACAACTTTGTGGGAGCGAGCCTGTTCGCGAAGGCGGCGGCACATTCAGTCGATCAGGCGCTTCTGAAAGTAGTGCCGCTTGTGCCCCGGTGGATAGTCAACGATTTCCCCAAACTGGCTGAAACCGAGCTTCCTGTAGAACTCCGGCGCCTGAAAATCGAAGGTGTCGAGCCAGAGGCCGTAGCAATTCTTTTCCCTGGCCAGGGCTTCCGCCTGAGCCATCAATTTCGAGCCGATACCCAGTCCGCGACCTTGTTCCGGCACTGACAGCAGTTCGATGAACATCCAGCGAAAAATCATTCGCCCGTACAAACCGCCCAGTATTTCGCCATTCTGGTCTTTGACCATCAAGGCGAACGGTTCGGATTTCGAACCGCCGGTTTGAGCATCGTTGTATTCGATCAGCGGCTGCAGAATGGCCTGACGCTGTTCCTCGGTAGGATTGTGCGTCAACTCGATACGCAAATTCATGCATGACTTCCTTGTGTAATTGAACGCCCAGCCTAACCCGTCCGGGCAAACGTCTCCAAGCCCTTCGATCGAACAAGCGGAACCGTCAAACCAGCGTTGCGGTCTAGGCTTTTATCGCGTCTTTCCCTGAGCGCGATTGATGAGGAAATCCCGTGAATATTTTTGAAGCCCTGCGCGAAAGCCACGAGCGCCAGCGCACTTACGCCAAGGCTTTGATCGCGACCAGCGGCGACAGCCCTGAGCGGGTCGAGGCCTACAAGCAGCTAAAAGCAGAACTGCAAGCGCATGAAACCGCTGAAGAGCGGCATTTCTACATTCCGTTGATGGAAATCGATGAAGGCGTGGACCTGAGCCGCCACGCCATCGCCGAACACCACGAAATGGACGAGATGATGGAAGAGCTCGACGAGACCGAAATGTCCAGTCCGGCCTGGCTGGCCACGGCCAAAAAGCTTTCCGACAAGGTTCATCACCACCTCGAGGAAGAAGAGCACAAATTCTTCCAGATGGCCGGCAAGCTGCTCGATGATAAACAGAAAACCCAACTCGCCGGGCAGTACGAAAAGGAGTATCAGGCGCAACTGTCTGAATGACCAAAGGTGACTCGGCGTGTAGGTGTTCAGCTACACGTTGAGTGCGATGCGTCGTCGAGAACTGGTTATGCATCCAGTGTTTCCGGGCTTTTTACGTCTTGCACACTGGGACTGTGACAAAAGCGCCGATGGACAAAAAATTCACCTCCGTTAGCTTGAAGGCCTCTCCTCGGGAAGGAGAGTTCTCAAATCAACGGAGTGAGCAAGATGAATCAGGCAATCCCACAAACTCAACTCAAACACGGTCGTGTCATCTCGCCAGCGAGTCGCGGCGCAGTGGCCATCGACCTCGGCTTGCTAGGCGCTTGGCAAGTCAATGAAATGGAAGGTGGCAAGAACTTTCCGGCCGTAGACGCTGGACCTTTCCCGCAACCTTTCGATACCGACTCGGACAGCGTCGCGCCGCCGGCCGATGGCTACATCCTCAGCGGCGGCAAGACCGATGCCCGCGATTGCGTCAATTACACCGACGACGAGATGAGCAAGAAGCTCGGTCGTTCCTTCAGCTGGCCGCTGCTCAACGTCGATCCGGGCCAGACTCTCAACGTCACCTGGGCCTACACCGCACCGCACACCACCCGAGGTTATCGCTGGCTGATCACCAAAGACGGCTGGGATCCCCAGCAACGCATCAGCCGTGGGCAGCTCGAAACCCAGCCGTTCTTCGAAGACTTCTACCCGCAAGTGCCGTATTACAGCCATGTCGGCGAATTGAAGGCCAAGGTCGATCATCAAGTGAAGCTGCCTGCGAACAAGCAGGGTCATCATGTCATTGTGCTGATGTGGATCGTCGCCAATACCGGCAACGCCTTCTACCAGGCCTTCGACGTCGACTTTCAGTAACCGCGCAGGCTGAACGAGCCCGGTAGCGCTGCCGGGCTTTTTTTGTCGGCGCAATTGATCGACCATGGCAGTCCCCCCATGAAGACAGGATCAGACGCGATGTCCAACACAGCCGAACGGGTCAACATCGTCGACACTCAGGTGTTGTCCCACGACTGGTATCTGCTGAAGAAAATCACCTTCGATTACCACCGCAACAACGGCAAGTGGCAGCGCCAGACCCGCGAGGTATACGACCGGGGCAACGGCGCGGCGATTCTGCTATTCAACCGCGAAAAGCGCACGGTGGTGCTGACCCGCCAGTTTCGTTTGCCGGTGTTCGTCAACGGCCACGATGGATTGTTGATCGAGGTGGCCGCCGGGTTGCTGGAAGGTGCCGCGCCCGAGCAGCGCATTCGTGACGAAGCCGAGGAGGAAACCGGTTACCGCGTGCACGACGTGAAAAAAGTATTCGAGGCGTACATGAGTCCCGGTTCGGTGACGGAGAAGCTGCACTTTTTTATCGCTGAATACGACGCCGCGTCCAAAGTCAGCGACGGTGGTGGCCTGGAAGAGGAAACCGAAGAACTGGAAGTGCTCGAGTGGGGCTTCGATGAGGCACTGGCAGCGTTTCAACGCGGCGAGATCTGCGATGCCAAGACCATCATGCTGTTGCAGTACGCAGCGATGAATAACCTCTTCGCTTGATTCGGGCAGGAGCTGCCAATGTCTGCGATGGCTCAGCATACTGGCTGAACGGGGAGGCGCAATACCCAAAGCCGACCATACTGCTTGTTGCTCCTGAAGCGTTGCCCTGCGTTTTGCGCAGTCCCCAAAAACAAAAAGAGATCGACTCATGAAGTACGAACCTTTGGCCAGATCGCTCATTGCGACCTCCCTGGCGCTCAGCTGTCTCATGGCTCACGCGGCATCAGTGGCTCCGGTGGCGGCGGAAAACGGCATGGTGGTCACCGCGCAACATCTGGCGACCCATGTCGGCGTCGACGTTTTGAAAAACGGCGGCAATGCCGTGGATGCGGCAGTGGCCGTGGGCTATGCGCTGGCGGTGGTCTATCCGGCTGCGGGCAACCTTGGCGGCGGCGGGTTCATGACTATTCAACTGGCGGACGGGCGCAAGACCTTTCTCGATTTCCGCGAAAAAGCGCCGCTGGCAGCGACCGCCAACATGTATCTGGACAAGGACGGTAACGTCATTCCGGAACTGAGCACGCGCGGCCATCTGGCCGTCGGCGTACCGGGCACCGTGTCCGGCATGGAGCTGGCGCTGAGCAAATACGGCACCAAACAGCGCAAGGACATGATTGCCCCGGCGATCAAACTGGCCGAAGACGGTTTCGAATTGCAGCAGGGCGATGTCGAGCTGCTCGAATACGCGACGGATGTGTTCAAGAAGGACATGCGCGATTCCGGCTCGATCTTCCTCAGCAACGGCGAGCCGATGCAGGTCGGGCAGAAACTGGTGCAAAAGGATCTGGCGAAAACCCTGCGGACAATCTCCGACAAGGGCGCCGACGGCTTCTACAAAGGTTGGGTCGCCGATGCCATTGTCACTTCCAGCCAGGCCAACAAAGGCATCATCAGCCAGGCCGACCTGGACAAATACAAGACTCGCGAACTGGCCCCGGTTGAGTGCGATTATCGCGGCTATCACGTGGTCTCGGCGCCACCGCCGAGCTCCGGCGGGGTGGTGATCTGCCAGATCATGAATATCCTCGAAGGCTATCCGATGAAGGACTTGGGCTTCCATTCCGCTCAGGGCATGCACTACCAGATCGAAGCGATGCGCCACGCGTACGTTGATCGCAACAGCTACCTCGGCGATCCGGATTTCGTGAAGAATCCGATCGAGCATCTGCTGGACAAGAATTACGCGACCAAACTGCGCAACGCCATCCAGCCGCAGAAGGCCGGCGTGTCGGCTGAGCTCAAGCCCGGTGTAGCGCCCCACGAAGGCAGCAACACCACGCACTATTCGATTGTCGACAAGTGGGGCAATGCCGTTTCGGTGACGTACACGCTCAACGACTGGTTCGGCGCGGGCGTCATGGCCAGCAAGACCGGGGTAATCCTCAACGACGAGATGGACGACTTCACCTCCAAGGTCGGCGTGCCGAACATGTACGGGCTGGTCCAGGGGGAGGCCAATGCCATCGCACCGGGCAAGGCGCCGCTGTCGTCGATGAGTCCGACCATCGTCACCAAGGATGGCAAAGTGGTGATGGTGGTCGGCACGCCGGGTGGTAGCCGGATCATCACCGCGACCTTGCTGACCATGCTCAACGTCATCGATTACGGCATGGGCTTGCAGGAAGCGGTCGACGCGCCGCGCTTCCATCAGCAGTGGATGCCGGAGGAAACCAACCTCGAAGACTTCGCCGCCAGCCCGGATACGAAAAAAATCCTGGAAAGCTGGGGCCACAAGTTTGCCGGCCCGCAGGATGCCAACCACATCGCCGCGATTCTGGTCGGCGCGCCGTCACTGGACGGCAAACCGGTTGGCAAGAATCGCTTCTACGGCGCCAACGATCCACGGCGCAATACCGGCTTGTCTTTGGGTTACTGAGCGGAGTAAAAAGGGGCGGGCGCAGGTCCGCCCTATTCTCAAGGACTGATCAAGGAAGGCTCGACATGACCACCGCATTACTGATCATCGACGTCCAGCAGGCGCTGTGTGCTGGTGAATATCAGTGCTTTGAAATCGACCGCGTAATCGCCACGATCAATGATCTGAGCCAACGCGCCCGCGACGCTGGCGTTCCAGTGGTGTTGATTCAGCATGAAGAAAAGGATGGTCCATTCGTGCATGGGGCGGACGGTTGGCAACTGGCCAAGGGTCTGCTGATTTCGACGGAAGACCTGCGTGTAGGCAAAACCACCGGGGACTCTTTCTATCAGACCGATCTCGGCAAGCTGCTGCCCAGCGAAGACTTCGAACGTCTGATCATCTGCGGCCTGCAAACCGATTACTGCGTCAACGCCACCGTGCGCAGCGCGCATTCACTGGGCTACGACATCGTCGTCGCGCGAGATGCGCATTCAACGGTCGATAACGGCAACATGAGCGCCGAGGATATCATTGCCGAACACAACAAGGACTTCGCCGCCCTGACCAGTTCCGTGGCACGAATCGACGTCAAACCGGCAGCCGAAGTGATCTTCTGAAATGCACATAAAACTCTGTGGGAGCGAGCCTGCTCGCGAAAGCGCTGTGACAGCCAACATCAAACCGACTGATATACCGCCGTCGCGAGCAGGCTCGCTCCCACAGGCATTTGGTCGGTCTCAAAATCAGAGAGCACCGCATTCGGAAACGATGCACTAGGTTTGGACGCGATTCGCATCACGCAGCAACCGCTCGATCTGCGCCATTTCCCACGTGCTGAGCAGACTCACCGGGTCCGTGCCATAACGCTGCCACGTGTCCAGCGTCGCTTCATCCCCGGCGCAGTTGCGCGCGTATTCACAGTGATGCAAGTGTCCCTCGGCGAAGTCCAACAGCAGATGCCAGCCTTCGATATCAACGGCAATCAGCCCGGACTGGGACTTTACCTCGCAGACTTCGAACCCAAGCACGCCCAGCGCAGCTTCGCGCAGACGCTGACACACATCCCGGGCGGACAAAAACGCTGACATGCTGCGACTCGATTCGATGGACAAGCCTGCAAGGATAAGGCCCGCGCCACCCCATGTCAGCGTTTCACTGGCCCGAGGCCGAACAATTCCGTAACATTCGCCTCCCTCTTTTTTCGCGAAAACAGCAGCCGTGCCCAGCGGCCGCTCAGTCAGGTAAGCCATGAAACCGATTCGTCAGCGCGCCGATGTCCTCGCCGGACTCACCACCTCGTTCGCCCTGTTGCCCGAATGCATTGCTTTCGCGCTGGTCGCGCATCTCAATCCGCTGATGGGCTTGTACGGCGCGTTCATCATTTGCACGCTGACGGCGTTGTTTGGCGGCCGACCGGGCATGGTTTCCGGTGCGGCGGGTTCGATGGCGGTGGTGATCGTCGCGCTGGTGGTGCAACACGGCGTGCAATATCTGCTGGCGACGGTGCTGCTCGGCGGTCTGATCATGATGGCGTTCGGGCTGTTGCGCTTGGGCAAACTGGTGCGCATGGTGCCGCATCCGGTGATGCTCGGTTTCGTCAACGGCCTGGCGATCATCATTGCCCTGGCGCAACTGGAGCACTTCAAAAGCGGCGAGCACTGGCTCAGCGGTACGCCGTTGTACCTGATGACCGGGCTGGTGCTGCTGACCATGGCCATCGTTTACATTCTGCCGCGCCTGACCAAAGCAGTGCCGCCGGCGCTGGTGGCGATCCTTGGTGTCGGCCTGCTGGTCTACCTGTTCGGGCTGCCGACCCGCACCCTCGGCGACATGGCGCACATTGCCGGCGGTCTGCCGACTTTCGCCATGCCGGACATTCCGTGCAGCCTGGAAACGCTGCGCATCATAGCCCCGTACGCGATCCTGATGGCGATGGTCGGCCTGCTGGAAACCCTGCTGACGCTGAACCTGACCGACGAAATCACCGAAACCCGTGGCTACCCGGATCGTGAGTGCGTGGCGCTCGGCGCGGCGAACATGGTGTCCGGCGCGTTCGGTGGCATGGGCGGTTGCGCGATGATCGGGCAGACCGTGATCAATCTCAGCTCCGGCGGGCGCGGGCGCTTGTCCGGCGTGGTTGCCGGTGTGCTGATTCTGTTGTTCATTCTGTTTCTGTCACCGCTGATCGAGCGTATTCCGCTCGCCGCGCTGGTCGGGGTGATGTTCGTGGTGTCGCAGCAGACTTTCGCCTGGGCGTCGTTGCGGGTGATCAACAAGGTGCCACTGCACGATGTGCTGGTAATCATCGCGGTGACCACCATCACCGTGTTCACCGATCTGGCCACGGCCGTGCTGTGCGGGATCATCATCGCCGCGCTCAACTTCGCCTGGCAGCAGGCCCGCGAACTGTACGCCGATGAACATCTGGAGGCCGACGGCAGCAAGCTCTATCGCCTGCACGGCACGCTGTTCTTTGCCTCGACCACGCCGTTTCTCAACCAGTTCGATCCGGCCAACGATCCGGCCAAAGTCACTCTCGATTGCCGGCACCTGAGCTTTGTCGACTACTCGGCGATCGCCGCATTGAAAACCCTGCGTGAACGCTACGCCAAGGCTGGCAAGCATTTACAGGTGTTTCACCTGTCGGAACGCTGCAAGAAATTACTCAAGCGCGCCGGCGTCGATCACGACTGACGCCGCTGGTTTTGCGTCCTTGAGCCAGGTCTTGCCGAGAATCCGCGAGACCTGTTCGGCGGAGTAGGGCTTGGCGAGAAATTCAAAACCTTCGTACCCGCTGCGCGCCAGTTCTTCGCTGTAGCCGGAGGTGAGAATCACCGGCAGATCGGGGCGGCGCTGGCGCAGTTCCTTGGCCAACGCGACGCCGGTGATGCCCGGCATGACTACGTCGGAAAACACCGCATCGAACGCGCTGGCATCGCTACCGGCCAACTGCAGCGCTTCTTCAGCGTTGGTCGCCCACGCGGTTTCATAGCCCAGATCCTGGAGGATCTGATTGGCGAAACGGCCGACGTCGAGATTGTCTTCGACCACCAGCACCCGGCGTTTTTCGCACGCCGGCTGCACCTCGCCATCGTCCTCTGCCTCGTCCATTTCTGCCTCGATCGCCGGCACTTGCGGCAAATACAAGGTGAACTCGGTGCCTTGACCAAGGACGCTGGAAACATCGACGTTGCCGCCCGATTGCTTGGCGAAGCCGAACACCTGCGACAGCCCCAGCCCCGTGCCTTTGCCGACAGCCTTGGTGGTAAAGAACGGCTCGAAGATGTGTTCGAGGGTGTGTGCGTCGATGCCGGCACCGGTGTCGGCCAGGGCAATCGACACGAAATGGCTGCTGGACCCAGCGTGGCCGCGAATCGGCGGCAGCGCTTTATGGCACTCCAGGCGCAATTTCAGTTCACCCTGACCATTCATGGCGTCGCGAGCGTTCAGGGCGATGTTGATCAATGCTGTTTCGAACTGACTGAGATCGACACGGATGTAGCAGGGGTGATCCGGGCGCTCGACGCACACGTGAATCTGCGCGCCGGTGACCGATTCGAGCATCTCGCCGATGTTTGCCAAACGTTCGCCAGCGTCGACCACCTGCGGATTGAGCGGCTGACGGCGAGCGAAGGCGAGCAACTGGCTGGTCAGCTTGGAGGCGCGCTCGACGGTGTCGGACACCGCGCGCATGTAGCGCTGGCGGCGTTCTTCCGGCAGGTTGGGCTGGCGCAGAAAATCCACCGACGAACGAATGATCGTCAGCAAATTGTTGAAGTCATGGGCGACGCCGCCGGTCAATTGGCCGATGGCTTCGAGCTTCTGCGACTGGCGCAGCGCCGACTCGGCCTGGGCCAGACGCAGGCTGCGTTCTTCGACCCGTTGTTCCAGCGTGGCATTGAGTTCAGCCAGTGCAAGCAGGCCCTCGCGTACATTTTCATCGGCGCGCACCCGTTCGATGTGCGCCCAGCAACGTTCGGTGACTTCGCTGAGCAGCGCCTGTTCGAAGCTCGACCAGACACGCGGCACTTTGTCGTGAATGGCCATTAACGCGGTAAGGCGACCTTGCTTGATCAGCGGCACGCAAATGGTGGCGGTGATGCCTATGCCCTGAAAGGTCGCTGATTCTTCCGGCGGCAATTCGCTGCGGTTGTCGTGGATCACCAAAGGTTGACCCGCGCGCAGAAGACGTACTGCTTTCTCGCCGAAATCGCGCAAATGGTAGTGGCCGACGATGCTCGGCGAACCCGGCGCTGCATAGTCCCCGCGAATGGTGAAGCCATCCTCGTCGGCATCCATGTCGGCGTAGGCGCAGTTGGACAATTGCAACTGCTCGACCATCAGCCGCGTGCTCGCCGCCAGGATTGCTTGCGCATCCGTGGCATTGGTCACCGCTTCGCCGATGGCATCGAGGACCGCCAGGCGTCGGTTGAGATAAACAGTCTGGGTGGTCTCGGTGACGGTGTCGATCATGCCGACGACATTGCCGTGGGAGTCACGAATCGGGCTGTAGCAAAAAGTGAAGAACGCCTGCTCCGGGCCTTTGCCGCGTTCGATCTGCAGAGCGAAGTTTTCGATGTAAGTGGCCTGGCCGGCGTACGCGGCCTCCGCAATCGGGCTGATCTCGTGCCAGGCTTCCTTCCAGATGTCGCTGAAAGGGCGTCCCAACGCGTGCGGCTTGTCGCCGAGAATCGGTACGAAGGCGTCGTTATAGAGAGTGATGAGTTGCGGGCCCCAGACGATCGCCTGAGGGAAATGCGAGGCGAGACTGAGCGAGACAGTGGTCTTGAGTACATCGGGCCAGTGTTCCAACGGGCCGAGGGGCGAATTTGCCCAGTCGTGACGGCGGATCTGCCCGGCCATCTCGCCGTTGTCTTGCAACCAGTCTGTCATGCGGTTCTTGTCTTTCCGGGGCATTTGTCTGAGAACAAAGACCTGCGCACAGGCTGTTTGGTTTCAGCGCACCAGACACTGTTTGCGCTGCGAATTATTCTGACCTACATCATGGCAGCAAAAAACAGCGGTGGCGAAAAGAGCGTCTTTTCGCCACCGGTTTTATCCTCGGATCGTGAGCGACTGCTCAGGCCTCGACGGCCGGGAAGTCAATGTCGGTCAGCGCCGTGTTGTTCAGGTAGTTGGTCAATGTCTGCACGGCGACCAGGGCAATCACTTCGATGATCTTGCGGTCATCGATACCGGCAGCGCGAGCGGCGGCCAACTGTTCATCGCTCAAGTGGCCACGGGTTTCGGTCAGTTGGCGGGCGAGGGCGGCGTAGGCATTCAGTTCGCCATGACGTGCCGCGATGATGTCCTGCGCCGACAGCCCGGCTTTGCCGGCGAACACGGTGTGTGCGGACAGGCAATAGTCGCAACCGTTGACCTGCGAAGTGGCGAGGTAGATGGCTTCTTTCTCTTTGCCGCTCAATGAGGTCTTGCCGAGGATGGCCGAGGCTTGCAGGTAAGTGTCGAATGCAACCGGCGCCTGGGCGAGGGTGGTAAAGACGTTGGGCAGGAAACCGATTTTTTTCTTCACGCCTTCCAGTGCAGGACGGGTGGCATCGGTGGCGGTGTCGAGGCTGGTTGCAGGGATGCGGCTCATGGTGATTCTCCGAAATTCCGCAGCGAAGTGCAGCGGCGATGGAGAGATCTTAGGGGCTGCCAATGGCGCTTTTGCGGCAAATCGTCGAGGATATGCGGCAGATCGTCCAGATATGCCTTCGGGAGTCAGCCATGGATCGCCTTTCCACATTACTCAGTCATTTCGGCGTGAACGCCGGCACCTTCCATAGCGGCGCGTTTTGCGGCGTGAGCGTTCACGAAGGTGAACCGGTCGGCCATGTGCATGTTCTGCAAGCCGGGGCGTTGCTGCTCAAACCGGGCAACGAGCGGGAAATTCGCTTGGAAGAACCGTCGCTGATTTTCTTTCCCCGGCCGTTCACCCACCGGATGTCTGCCGACGAGGCCATGGCCAGCCAAGTGGTGTGCGCCTCGCTGACCTTCGACGGTGGCTCGGGCAATGCCCTGGCCGCCGCGTTACCGGACTATCTGGTATTGAAACTCACCGACATCCCGGAATTGCGCAGCACCCTTGACTGGCTGTTCAACGAAGCTTTTGAAGGGCATTGCGGGCGCGTGGCGGTGATGGATCGTCTGTTTGAATTGCTGGTGATTCTGCTGCTGCGCCATCTCATCGGCAGTCGTGATCAGCAACCGGGCATGATGGCCGGGCTGGCGGATCCGCGCGTGTCTCGCGCCTTGAACCTGATCCACGAGCAGCCGCACAAGCCTTGGAGTGTGGCCGATCTCGCGGCGGCGGCGAACCAGTCCCGCGCCGGTTTTGCCGAGCAGTTTCGCCGCGTGGTCGGGCAGACACCGGCCGATTACCTGTTGAGCTGGCGCGTCAGCCTCGCGCAGAAACGCCTGCGCGAGGGTCGGCCGATTGCACTGATTGCCGAGGAGGTTGGATACGAAAGTCCGTCGGCGCTGGCCCGGGCCTTTCGGCGCAAGACCGGTCTCAGTCCACGGCAATGGAAAGCCGAACACTGAACATTATCTGGCAAATTTCTTCGCCCCGGCCACGCAAAGAATCACTCCCAGTGTGACGCCGAGCATGCCGACACTGACCTGCTCATGCAGCAACGTCGCCGCCAGTGCCAGACCAAAAAACGGCTGCAGCAACTGCAACTGCCCGACCGCTGCGATTCCGCCCTGGGCCAGACCGCGATACCAGAACACGAAGCCGATCAGCATGCTGAACAGCGACACGTAAGCCAGGCACATCCACGCCGAAATGCTGATGTCGGCGAACGAGGCGGGCGCCAGCCACAGGCTCAGCAGTGCCATCAGCGGTAACGACAACACCAGCGCCCAGCAGATCACCTGCCAGCCGCCGAGGCTGCGCGACAGTTTCGCGCCTTCGGCGTAACCGAGGCCGCAGGCCAGGATCGCCGCGAGCATCAGCAGATCGCCGGTGGGCGAGGCGCTCAAGCCTTGGGACAGGGCAAAGCCCACCACCAATGCGCTGCCCAGCACCGAAAAGATCCAGAACACTGGACGTGGCCGCTCACCGCCACGCAAGACACCAAACATCGCCGTGGCCAGCGGCAGCAATCCTACAAACACGATCGAATGCGCTGACGTTACGTGCTGCAATGCCAACGCGGTCAACAGCGGAAAACCCAACACCACGCCCAGCGCCACAATCAACAGCGACAGCCACTGATGGCGCGACGGTCGCTGTTGCTTGAACAACAGCAGAAGTCCGACGGCCAGTGCCCCGGCAATCGCTGCTCGCACCACGGTCAGAAACACCGGATCGAATTCCAGCACCGCCAAACGTGTGGCCGGCAGCGAACCGCTGAAGATCAGCACGCCGATAAAACCGTTGATCCAGCCGCTGGTTTTTTCCAGTGCCGGATTGGCCGCAGTCGATGTTGTGTGCATGTCGGTCGCGCTCAAAAAGTGGCTTGTGTCGTCGTGATCCTAGGGCCGAGAATCAGCACAATCAAAAAATTGTCATGGATACAGCCGACATGCCGCGTTCCCGTTACAAGACCCTGGTTGACCGCTATGCGGCTGACATTCGTGGAGGACGATTGGCGCCGGGCACGCGATTGCCGACGCATCGGCAATTGGCGAGCCAGGAAGGACTGGCGCTGGTTACCGCTTCACGGGTTTATGCCGAGCTTGAAGCGATGGGCCTGGTCAGTGGTGAAGCTGGGCGCGGCACGTTTGTCCGGGAAACGTCGCTGGCGCCGGGGCAGGGCATCGATCAGAAAGACGTGGCGGTCGGCATGATCGACCTGAATTTCAACTATCCCTCGTTGCCAGGTCAGGCTGAACTATTGCGCACGGCGTTGCGGCAACTGGCGTTGTCCGGTGATCTGGAAGCGTTGTTGCGTTATCAACCCCATGCCGGGCGTGCCCACGAACGCGCCTCGGTCGCGCAACATTTGTCGACACGCGGCGTGACCGTTGAAGCCGACCAAGTGCTGATCGTCAATGGCGCTCAGCAAGGTTTGGCGGTGACGCTGATGGCTCTGCTCAAACCCGGCGATGTGATCGCCGCCGATGCGCTGACCTATTCGGGATTCAAGGTGCTGGCCGACGCGCTGCATCTGGAAGTGCTGGCGATCCCGATGACGGAACACGGCCCGGATTTGCCGGCACTGGACAGACTCTGTCGCCAGCGTGCGGTGCGCGCCGTATACAGCATGCCGACGCTGCACAATCCGCTGGGCTGGGTCATGCCACTGGAACAGCGCGAACAATTGGTGGCGATTGCCCGCCGCTATGATCTGACACTTATCGAAGATGCGGCCTACGCGTTTCTGGTGGAAAATCCGCCGCGAACCTTGATCGATCTGGCACCGGAACGGACGTTTTACGTATCGGGCCTGTCGAAAAACATCGCCACCGGATTGCGGGTCGGCTTCATTGCCGCGCCGCTGCTTCAAGTGCCCGCACTGGAGCGAATCGTTCGCGCGACAACGTGGAACACGCCCGGGGTGATGACCGCCATTGCGTGCGGTTGGCTCGACGACGGCACCGTCACCGTGCTTGAGGAGCAGAAGCGTAGTGATGCCATGGCCCGGCAGACGTTGGCGGCCGAGGTGCTGAAAGGGCTGCGCTACATTGCTCATCCGGCCTCGTATTTTCTGTGGTTGCCGTTGCCCGAAGATGTGCGTGCCGATCAGATCGTGGTCGAGTTGATGCAGCAGCAGATTTCGGTCACCAGCGCCGAGCCGTTTTCGCTGTCGGCCAATGCGCCCCATGCGATTCGTCTGGCTCTCGGCTCGGTGGACATGCAGGTATTGCGTCAGGCGTTGATCACCGTCAGAACGATCATCGGCGCTTATCTGTAAACTGCGCCCACGCCATGCAAAGCGAGGTTTGGACTGTTCAATGAAATTCACCACAGCACTGCTTTTCGCCTTGATCTTCAGCACCAGCGCACAGGCTGAGGGCGATCCTGAAGCCGGGGCGAAAATCTTTCCGCGTCTGTGCGGCGGTTGCCATCAGGTTGGCGAGTCGGCTCGTTCGGGGTTTGGTCCGCAGTTAAACGGCATCATAGGCCGGGCTGCGGGGACTTCGGCCAATTATGTTTATTCCGATGCGATGAAGAACTCGGGGATTACCTGGGATCGGGCGACGTTGAAGGCTTATCTCGAGGATCCGAAAGGTGTGGTGCCGGGAACGCGGATGATTTTCTGGGGGCTGAGTGATGAGGAGAAGCTGGAGAATCTGTTGGCTTATCTGCAGAAGTTCAGCGCTGAATAATTACGGGAACGCGCTGTTCCAAGGCGTTTTTGTAGTTTTGACGGGGTACATATCCATTGCTGCGGTAACGGCTGCTTAGGGTTTCGCCCTTACGGCGAGTCACCTTTTTCAGACGCCAAAAAGGTAACCCAAAACGCTTGCTCCTGCGTTCGGCCCTCGCAGGCTCGGGTTCCTTCGCTGCGGGATCGATCCGGGCGCAGCGGCTACGGTTTGCTTCGCTGCACCTCCTTCCGCTGTGTCTGGCTGCGCCAGACGGTCGCTGCGCTCCCACGCCCGGATCAATCCCTCCGCTCAGCCTTCCGACGTCGCCCGTGGATCAAGATCAAAAGCACTCGAGCTAACGCTCATTGTTGAGTGGGGCGGCTTCGCTGCTTTGCTTTTCTGTGGGAGCGAGCCTGCTCGCGAAAGCGGTTCTCCGGCCGACCCAAATTTCCGCTTTTACCCCATCCCTGTGGGAGCTGGCTTGCCAGCGATGGCGGCCTGCGGGCCGACCTGTTTCTGGTTGATATACGTCGGTGTCAGTGGGCATGGAACGCCACCTGATTGCGCCCCGCAGCTTTCGCCTGATACAGCTGCTGATCGGCTCGTTTGATCAGGGCCGTGTGGTTGTTGTCTGCCGGATCTGCCAGGCCGAGGCCGATACTCACGGTGACGTTGCCGACGCCGGGAAACTGCGCTTCGGCCACCGCTGCGCGAATCTTTTCGGCGACGACTTCCGGGGTGTCGGGTTGCGCGACTTCCGGCAGCAGTACGGCGAACTCTTCGCCGCCGTAGCGGGCGACGAAATCGGTGCTGCGTACGCTGTTCTGGATCAAGGTCGCCAGTTGTTGCAGGACCTCGTCACCGACCGCGTGGCCGTGGCTGTCATTGATGCGTTTGAAGTGGTCGGCATCGATCAGCAGCAGGGCAAACGGGCGTCCGGTGCGTCGGGACAACAGCGAATACTCAGTGATTTTTTCGTCAAAACGGCGGCGGTTGTAAACGCCGGTCAAGCCGTCGTGTGTGGCCAGGCTCAGCAGCTCGGCGTTGGCCTCGGTGAGTGCGGCGGTGCGTTGCGCCACGGTGGCTTCAAGCGAGGCGTTGGCTTCTTGCAGTTCGCGTTCCTTGCCGAGCAGTGACTGCGTCATTGCGTCGATGGACTGGCCGAGCTGGGCGATTTCCAGTACCGGATGCTGGAGCTGGAACTGTGCGCCGGACTGGTTGTTCTGCACCTGTTTGGCCGAGTGCGCGAGTTGTTCGATTGGGCGGCTCAGGTACAGCGCCAAGTAATAAGCCACCAGACCGAAAACGATGGCGGCGAAAACGCCGAGGATCAGCAATTCGTATTGCAGCATCCGCGCCGGTTGCAGCGCAGTCTCCAATGGCTGGCGAATGGCGATCGACCATGATAGCGCCGTGCCCGATGGCGTCGGCACGGTGACCATGCTGGTCAGGTAACCGTTGGCCGCTGTCCAGCCCGGCAATACCGAATCGCCGATCGCCAGTTGTTGGCCCATCAGCGCTTCGGGGTAGAGCACCTTGCCATCGTGGTCGACGATCAGCGCCTGAATATCCGGCGCCGAGTTCTTGTGGGAAAACGCCGCCGACTCGACGATGCGCGTCACCCAACTCCAGTGCGCATGTGCACCCAGCACGCCGATCACCTGTCCTTCGGCATTGTGGATTGGCGCGGCGAAATCGATGAAGCGCAGCGGCTCGCCATTGGGCAGGCCCGGCAACAACTTGGCCAGCAACACTGCTTCATGGGGATCGCCGGTGTATTGCCGGCGCAGGCCGATCTGGAACCACGGGCGTTTCTGCACCGATTGACCGACCAGCAGATCATTGACGGCCTGGCGCACATTACCCTCGGCGTCGGTGACGCCCATCCACGCATATTCGGCGCGCGCCTGGGTGCGCAACTGCATCGACTTGAGGATGGCTGGATTGTCCAGATCGCCACGCTCCAGATGCGGCGCGCGACTGAGCAGATAGACCTCCAGTTGCCGCTCGCGCAGTTGCTCACCCAATAACGTCGCCGCCGCGCGCGCCGTGTTCAGCAACGCGTTGCCGCTGGCCTGTTTCATTTGTTCGGTGGCGATGTGACCGACATAAAAGCCGACGCTCAATAACGTCAGCAGGGACAAACCGCCGAACCACAGGGTGAGATGGCTACGCAGACTGGCTTTGAACATGGAGGCGGGTGTCTGTCTTTATTGAAGTGGCGCCATGGTATGCGACATCGCCGACGGCGGGCCAGCGAACGGGTTCAAGTAAATACAAAGAAGATTGATGCCAATGAGCCATCATTTTGGTTAGAATGCGCGCTGCCCGAGAGACGGATCCCGGGCGTTCCCCCATGGAGTTTTACTGTGAAATACCTCAGCAAAGTAGTCGCCGCCGCACTGTTCGGTGTGGTTCTGGCAGGTTGCACCGGCGCCCCGATGAAAACCGCCCATTACGACAGCAACCAATACACCGTGGTTGGCCACAGCGAAGCATCGGCCACCGGCCTGCTGCTGTTTGGCATCATCCCGATCCGCCAGAACAGCCGATTTGTGCGCGCGCAAAACGCGGCCATCCAAGCCAAGGGCGGCGATGCAATGATCAACACGCAGGTTCAGGAAAACTGGTTCTGGGCCTGGGTTCTGACCGGCTACACCACCACCATCTCCGGTGACGTGGTCAAGCTGAAAACCGCGCAATAAGCGACGGCTGAATGCAAAAAGCCCGGCTGATCAGGCCGGGCTTTTTCATGGGTGTTGCGGTCATGCAGTAGATTCATGCAACGCGGCGTTCGATCAGACGATCCGAACCACCTTCGGCAACGCGACGTTCGATCAGACGATCAGAGCCACCTTCAGCAACGCGGCGTTCGAGCAGACGATCCGAACCACCTTCAGCAACGCGGCGTTCGATCAGACGATCCGAACCACCTTCGGCAACACGGCGTTCGATCAGACGATCCGAACCACCTTCAGCAACGCGACGTTCGATCAGACGATCCGAACCGCCTTCGGCAACGCGGCGTTCGAGCAGACGATCCGAACCGCCTTCGGCAACGCGGCGTTCGAGCAAACGATCCGAACCGCCTTCGGCAACGCGGCGTTCGAGCAGACGATCTGAACCACCTTCAGCCAGACGGCTTTCGATCAACTTGTCCGAGCCGCCTTCAGCGACCGGGGTGTGAGCAGGCGTTACTGCAAAAGCGTTAACTGCGAAAACCGAGAAAGCGATGCCGAGAAGGGTTTGGCGTTTCATGATCGTGTGCTCCAGAAAGTTGTTTGTTTGTCTGGAGCCGATGTTACGCCGCGCAGTTTTTATGAGAACTTCATTGACGTGATGGTGAACATCGACGCCGATGATGTTTGCCAGGAGCGTTGATTCAGAGCGCTTTCGCCCGGATGCACAACTCGCCGCTGGCACGAATCAGCGCCAGGTCGTGCAGCAAATCGGCGGCCAGACCGTTGCGGACATCGGCCAGCCATGCTGGGCAATTCGGATCCTGGCGATAGGGCGCGAAGGCGGCGTACTGCTGCAACAAGCGCTTTTGCAGTTCATCCAGGCGCGGGCGGATCTGTTTGCCCAGATCCGGACGCGGTGTGTCCGGTGCAGCACCTGCCGCTTGCCATTGCGCGAGCAGACCGTATTGCACCAGTTTGTTCGCTTCCATCTGTGCGGCGATCAGTTGCGCGACGTCGTCCGGATCGAGTTTGTGTTCGGTGGCCAGAGTTCGGGCATTGGCGATGACCTGCGCCTCGCGCGGGCTGTCCTGAATAGGCTTGCCGCTGTCCCATTTGGTCAACGCAACCAGATCACCGATGCTCAGGCGTTCATTCAAAGTGGCCAGTAGCGGTTTCAATGAAGCAGGCGCCGCTGCGGGTGCGGCTGCCTGAGCGCAGGTGGCGAACAGAACGAAAAGGGAACCGAACAGAAAATTTGCAACGTTACGCATGAACCGAGCCTCAATAGTGCGTGTCGAGAGAATCGCTGATTTACCACAGCGGCACACTGACACAAAGCGATGCCTGGCATTTACACAAATGCAAAACAGGCAATCAACGCCGATGGGAAATGTTGATTGCACGCTGCACGCAACTCACCGAAGCTATCGTCAATCAGGCCTGCCGCCGTCGAGATGGACCTCCATTCAATGCAAAGCGCCACCTTCGCCAAGCCGCTCTGGCAAACCTATCTGCTGTTTCTCGCACCGATGGTGCTGTCGAACTTCCTGCAATCGATGTCCGGGACGGTCAACAGCATCTACATCGGTCAGATGCTCGGCACCCAAGCGCTTGCGGCCGTATCCGGCATGTTTCCTGTCGTGTTCTTTTTCATCGCCCTGGTCATCGGCCTCGGCGCTGGCGCAGGCGTGCTGATCGGTCAGGCGTGGGGCGCGCGCGAGACGCACATGGTCAAGGCGATTGCCGGAGCGACTTTGCTGCTGGGTGTGTTGATCGGTTTGGTCGCGGCGGTGCTGGGCACGGTGTTTGCGCGACAGGCACTGACGGGGTTGGGCACGCCGGCGGATGTGCTCGACGATGCGGTGGACTATGCCCACGTCATGTTGTGGATTCTGCCATCGCTACTGGTATTCGTGCTGTTCACCCAATTGCTGCGTGGGGTCAGCGATACGCTGTCGCCACTGCTCGCGCTGATCGTCTCCACCGCCGTGGGGCTGGCGCTGACGCCGGCGTTGATTCGCGGCTGGCTGGGTTTGCCGCCATTGGGCATTCAGAGCGCGGCGTATGCCGGGCTGGCGGGGAATCTGTCGGCAATGGCGTGGCTGGCCTGGCGGCTGATCCGCAAGGGCCATCCGCTGGCGCCGGATCGAGAGTTCTTTGCCGCATTGCGACTGGATCGGGTGATTCTCGGCAAGGTCCTGCGCATCGGCCTGCCCACCGGGGTACAGATGATCGTCCTGTCGTTATCGGAGCTGGTGATCCTGGCACTGGTCAATCAGCACGGCTCGCAAGCGACAGCGGCGTATGGCGCAGTAACGCAGATCGTCAACTATGTGCAGTTTCCGGCGCTGTCGATTGCAATCACCGCATCGATCCTTGGTGCCCAGGCAATCGGCGCCGGGCATCTGCAACGCATGGGTCCGATCCTGCGCACCGGGCTGTTAATCAATGTGTGCCTGACCGGTGGCCTGATTGTGCTGGGTTATCTGCTATCGCACTGGTTGCTGGGCCTGTTCCTGACCGAGGACTCGACCCGGGCGATGGCCGAGCATCTGCTGCACATCATGCTCTGGAGCCTGTTGGTATTCGGCTTCCAGGCCATCATCGGCGGGATCATGCGCGCCAGCGGCACGGTACTGGTGCCGGTGGTCATCTCGATTGTTTGTGTGGTCGGCGTGCAGTTGCCAGCGGCTTACTGGCTCGACGGGCAGTTCGGTTTGCAGGGTGTGTGGATGGCGTTCCCGGTTGCCTATTTGGGGATGCTGATTTTGCAGACCCTGTATTACAAACTGGTGTGGAAGCATCAGAAGATAGAGCGGTTGATATAGGCGCTGGCATAACAACGGGTTGTTTGCTTAAGTCAACCAAGGCCCTCGACGACGCACGCCGCCAGGAGAATGTCATGACGTTGCGATTGCTGCTGGTTGCCGCGTTTACATCGTGCGTCATGGCCGGTGCGCAGGCGGCTGAATACAACCGGGTCAACACCAGCGCCAGCCAGATCAGCTTCACCTATCAGCAGATGGGCTCGCGAATGTACGGCACCTTCGGCAAGTTCGAGGCGACGCTGGACTTCGATACCGACGACCTCGGCAAAGCCCAGACCACGCTGCATATCGATCTCGCCAGCATCGATGCCGGCAGTGAAGACGCCAATACCGAACTGGTGAAACCGGCGTGGTTCGACACCGGGAAATTCCCGCTCGCGGTGTTCAAGTCCAGCCGTTTTACTCAAGTGGACGAGCATCGTTACCAGGTCGCCGGTCAGCTCACGCTCAAGGGCATCACTCGCGAGGTCGAGGTGCCGGTGGAGTTGAAACCGGACAACGCCATCGGCATCTTCGACGGTGAGCTGGTGCTCAACCGTGAGGAGTTCGGCCTCGGCGCAGGGGAGTGGGCTGACAGCGTGGTGTCGAGGGACATCAACATCAAATTCAGGGTGGTGGCGCCACAACAGTGACGGTTCAATAGATCCGGCACGGTATGATGTCGCGGTTCGTCGACGGCTCTGATCATCGGCAACGTTTTTTATCGCCGGAGTTTGCCCATGCCACGCATCACCCACTACACCTCCCCATGCCCGGAAAGCGTCAACAGCCAGATCCTGCAAATGGTCGTCGATTACCTGACCGACATCAGTGCGGTCGGCCTCGGTCCGAGCAATCTGCTGTACAACGTTTATCAGTACGCGGTGGGTTATGAGGTGCATCTCTACCTTGAGGCGTTGAACGGCCAGAAGGGCACCGAGGTGGAATTGCTGGTGGCCACTAACGATGAAGACCCGGAGCAAGTCATCGGATTCCTCATCTGTCTGCCGGTGCAGGGCGATTGGGAAGCGTGCAGCGTCGCGTACATGGCGGTGCGTGAAGGTCATCGGCGTCAGGGTGTGGCGCGGGCGATGCTCGCGGACATGGTCGGGCGCTATCCGCATGCGGAACTGGCCTGCAGCATTGGCAAGGTCCCGTATTTCGAGGCACTGGGTTTTGAAGTGATCGGCCAGCGCGAAACCCAGGTGCTGATGAGCACGCGGCATTACCGCAGCAACGGCCTGCGCGGGTTCATCGACACCACGCCGATCTATCGCTCGCTGGAAGTGCAGCAGATTCACACCTATCTGCTGCAGAAGAACGGCAAGCGCGCGATGCTCGATGCGGAAAAACAACGCGACCGCCATCTGGACCAGACCAGCCGCCACGTAGAAGAATTTGTCCGTCAGCGCCTGACCCTGCACTGATCGTCGGCCAATCAAAAGCCCTTGCTGCGCATCCCGCGGCAAGGGCTTTTTTGTACCTGCTAACCGAGCTTGACGTTCATGGTGATGTGCGCGGTGAAGACTTTTTTACCCTCGCAATCGTGAATGTCGACGTTGACTACCTTGTCGCCATCGCTTTGCCAATCCACACCTTCAGCGCTGGCCACAGCGGTGACGTCGGTTTTCGCCTTGGCCAGATATTCCACGGTCATGCCTTTGGGAATCCAGCGCGCGCCGGCCGGGATCGACACGTCGGTCATCATTCCGCCGGCCAGTTCTGCCGCGTTGCACATGGCGATCGCGTGCACCGTGCCGAGGTGGTTGGTGATTTCCTTGCGAAACGGCACGTGCACGGTGGCGGCATTCGGGCGCAACTCGGAAATCAGCGGATTGATGCTGCTGAAGTACGGTGCGAACTGGCAGGCCATTTTGCTGAATGCATCCGGGCCGACGCTGTTGAACATGCTGAGAGATTGACTCATGGGAAGCCTCGCTGGGTAGTTTGCAGAATTATGTTCCGTTACAGAATAATGTTCTGTAACGGAACGGTATTCTGTTCACGGTAAATCTGTCAACCTAGGCGCGATTTGTTCACGGGCACGTGACGCCTTTATCAACCTCCGTTTTTGGACCCGAGCAGCATGGACACCGCCGATCTACTGGAACGCAGCTACCCCGGCCGCCGCGCCGAACTCAAACGCGATATCTTTCGCAAGGCCCTGAGCCTGTTCAATGAACAGGGGATCGAGGCCACCACCATCGAAATGATCCGTGCCGAGTGCGACACCAGCGTCGGCGCGATCTATCACCATTTCGGCAACAAGGAAGGGCTGGTCGCGGCGCTGTTTTTCACCGCGCTGGAGGATCAGGCGCGTTTGCGTGATGCGTATCTGGACGCGGCCAATACCACTGAAGAAGGCGTCCAGGCGCTGGTCTTCAGTTATGTCGACTGGGTCGAGCAACAGCCGCAGTGGGCGCGTTTCCAGTACCACGCGCGGTTCGCCGTGACCAAAGGCCCGTTCAAGGAAGAGCTGGCCGAGCGCAACAAGACGCGCAACCTGCGTCTGCGCCAATGGCTGGCGCAGTCGGGTCGCGCCGCCGAACTGCAGGATTTGCCTGCCGAGCTGCTGCCATCGCTGATCATTGGCCAAGCGGACAGCTACTGCCGAGCCTGGCTGGCAGGGCGAGTCAAAGGCAGCCCGAGCGCCTATCGCGAAATGCTCGCGCAAGCGGCGTGGCGTTCGATTCGCGCCGAAGGTCTCGGCAAGAACTGAAATACGCAGACAAAAAAGAGCCTCAAAGCTCTTTGATGGGGAGGAAGTAGAGCCCGTGAGGCTCAAGAGGCGTGTGAAGCAAAGCGTGGGCTTGATTGGGGTTCAGAACACCCACGCCTACGCAGCGCCGGATCAATCCAGTCACCGCGTAGCTTCATCCTAGGAGCGTGCAGCGGACGACTCAAGTACCGCCAGTCGTCCCTGCACAATGCCGGTTCACGCCGGGCGCGATCCCGGCCAACCGGATTTTGCCAATGCCGCCAGAAGCGTCTGCGCATCCAGGCCCGGCACCGAATGGCCGTTGCCCTCGCTGCTGTCGCTGGCGAGCAGGGCATTGATGATCGCTTCTTCAACGGCTTCGGTCGCGGCCAGAAACAGCTCGCTGATGTGGTCGTTGTTGACCATGCGCAAACCGTCGCAGGTGGCTGCGCGTTTAGCCTCGTAAGCGGCAGGCGGGACATGATCATTGCCGGTGGCGAAGGCAATGAAGATGTCACCGCTGTGGTCTTCGTTACCGCCGCCGGTACGCGCCAGGCCCAGGCTGGCACGTTGTGCCAGACGCGTGCATTGATGGGGCAGCAGCGGTGCATCAGTCGCCAGGCAGACGACGATCGAGCCCATGCCCGGGTGCGGCAGTGCTGCTCGCAGGAACGGTGAATCCTTCTGTTCCATATAGCGCCCCACCGGGTAACCATCGACGCGTAATTCACTGCGAATGCCGTGGTTGGCCTGCACGATCGCGCCGACGGTCCAACCTCCCTGGGCAGCACTCAGACGTCGCGATGCGGTGCCGATGCCACCCTTGAACTCATGGCAGATCATGCCGCTTCCACCGCCCACCGCACCTTCGACTACCGGCCCATCCACGGCGCCGTTCAGTGCCTCGGCGACATGCTCGGGCTTGACGTGAAAGCCGTTGATGTCATTGAGCAGTCCATCGAAGGTCTCCAGCACCACCGGCATATTCCAGTAAAGCCGCCCGTCATCCGGCTGTTGCTCACGGTCCAGCACAATCAGCGCATCCCGCACCACACCGAGGCTGTGGGTGTTGGTAAAGGCAATCGGACTGGTCAGCAGACCGGCCTCGCGAATCCATTCCAGGCCGGTCGCATCACCGTTGCCATTGAGTACATGCACGCCGGCAAAGCACGGTTGCTGGCTGGTCGAGCCGGGGCGCGGCTCGATCAGCGTGACGCCGGTGCAGATGTCACGGCCGCTGCTGCTGCGACCGCGTACATTGCTGTGACCGACGCGCACCCCCGGCACATCGGTGATGGCGTTGAGCGGGCCGGGTTGCATCTGGCCAATCAGGATATCGAGATCACGGGCACGCGGATTCATAACATTCAGTCTCTTCATTGAAAAGGTCGGGCGGCTTACCGCTCGGATGAGGCAGGCAGATTTCTTGCGCGGGTTACTGGCCGTTCTTGACCTTGCTCCACACCCGCGTACGCACGCGTTCGGCGGCTTTGGGCAAGGGTTCGAGGGTGTAGAGCGTGGCCATGGCGGCAGGGGACGGGTAGACCGCCGGGTTGTCGCGAGTTGCTGCTGCCACCAGCGCTGTCGCGGCGCGATTGCCATTCGGGTACGACAGGTGATCACTGACCGGCGCGATCACTTCCGGTCGCAGCAGGTAATCGATAAACGTCAGGCCTTGGGCGCGATTGGGGGCGTCCTTGAGCAGCACCAGAGTGTCGAACCACACCGGCGCGCCTTCCTTGGGCAGGCTGTAGGCGATCTTTACGCCGTTGTTGGCCTGCTCGGCGTTGGTCTTGGCTTCGAGCATCGCCCCGGACCAGCCAACCGCCACGCAGATATTGCCGTTGGACAGATCGCTGATGAACTTCGAGGAGTTGAAGTAGGCGATGTGCGGGCGCAGCCTGAGCAGCAGTGCTTCGGCTTTTTTGTAGTCTTCGGGGTTGGTGCTGTTCGGCGGCAAGCCCAGGTAATGCAGGGCGACCGGCAGCATTTCCGACGGCGAATCGAGCATCGCCACGCCGCACTCGCCCAGTTTGGCCAGATTGGCTTCGTTGAACAGCAACTCCCAGGAATCCACCGGTGCTTTGTCACCCAGCGCGGCGCGGACTTTGTCGACGTTGTAGCCGATGCCGTTGGTGCCCCACAGGTAAGGCACGGCGTACTGATTGCCCGGATCGTTGACCGCGAGTTTCTTTAGCAGCTCGGGGTCGAGATTCTGCCAGCCTGGCAGTTGATCGCGAGGCAAGGGGGCGAGGGCGCCGGCCTTGATCAGGGTCGGCAGGCTGAAGTTGCTCGCCACGACAACGTCGTAGCCGCTGCGGCTGGTCATCAGTTTGCCTTCGAGCACTTCGGCGCTGTCGAAGGTGTCGTACACCGGCCGGATGCCGTTGTCGCGCTGGAAATCATGCAGCGTGTTCGGCCCGATGTAGTCGTACCAGTTGTAGACATGCACGCTCGGTACGTCTGCCGCCATGGCAGCCGAGGAGAGACAAAAACAGGCCAGCAGGCTCGGGTTGATTGATCCACGGTGACGACGCATGATGCGGCACTCCTGGCCTGTCGCAGGCCGGTGATGAACTGGAGTGGTCAGGCTAACGGGCCGGTCACACCAGCCCCATTCCCATCATGGGTTACTCGAAAGGGGTAGTGCGTGGACGCATTGTTGCAGGAATTGCCGGTGCATCAGGGTCTGGCGCGGGTATTTACCCAGCTCGGGCAGGACGGTTTCTGGCGCGCGCTGGTCGACACCCTGCGCCTGCTGGTGCCGCTGGACAATGCCCTCGTCGCCCTGATGCAGGCCGGCCAGCCGCCGCGTTTGCTGATCGACTTCGACAGCAAGGGCTACGTGGACGACCACCAGGAGCTGGCCGGTTATACCGCCGGCATGTACCTGCTCGATCCGTTTTATCAAGCCGCCGTCAGCGGGATCAGCGACGGCCTGCACAGCCTGGCGTCCGTTGCGCCGGATCAGTTTCTGCACAGCGAGTACTACCAGAGCTACTTTCGTGCCGTGGTGGGCGAGGATGAATTGCAGTTTCTGATCAACGTCGAAGGCGCGGTACTCGGCTTGTCCCTGGGCCGCTCGACCGCGTTTGGCATGGCCGAGCAGGGCCGACTGTTGTGCGTTCGTGACTGGGTATTGGCGGCGATGCATCGCCACATGCAGTTGCTGCCGCCGCAAGGGCTGGTGGCTGAAGCGGTGGTGGGTGATCTGGCGACGCTGCTGGACCGTTTCGATGCCCGGCTGACTGCGCGCGAGATCGACACGGCGCGCCTGATCCTGCAGGGCTTTTCCAGCAAGGCGATGGCCCAGCAGATGGGGATTTCGCCGGAAACCGTGAAAGTGCATCGACGCAATCTCTATCACAAGCTCAACGTCACCGGGCATGGTGAGTTGTTTGCACTGGTGCTGCGGCCGACGTCTTTGTGACCAACGCAGAACTTGTGTGGGAGCGAGCCTGCTCGCGAAAGCGGTGTATCAGTCCACAAAATTGTTATCTGACACTGCGCTTTCGCGAGCAGGCTCGCTCCCACAGAGGGGTTTCTGGTGTTTCAGCTGATGCGGCGGAAGACCAGGGCTTTCAGGCCGCTCTCTGGATCGATATCGGGAAACTCCGGCGGATTGTCCAGCCGATGATCGAAGCGCAGGCTTGGCGCTTCCTGGGTCACGCCATCAATGAGAAAGTCGGAACCGAACGACGGGTCGTTCATGCACGCCAGCACCGTACCTTGCGCGGTCAGCAGTTCCGGCAAGCGGCGCAACACCCGTTGGTAATCCTTGGTCAGCAGAAAGCTGCCTTTCTGAAACGACGGCGGGTCGATGATCACCAGATCGTACGGGCCGCTGTTGATCACTTTGCCCCAGGACTTGAACAGGTCGTGGCCGAGAAAGCTGACCTTGCTCAGGTCGTGGCCGTTCAAACGGTGATTGTCGCGACCTCGGCTCAGCGCGGCGCGGGACATATCCAGGTTGACCACATGGCTGGCGCCGCCCTCGATTGCCGCCACGGAAAAACCGCAGGTGTAGGCGAACAGGTTCAACACCCGCTTGCCCGCCGCCTGTTCGCGCACCCAGTTGCGGCCGTAGCGCATGTCGAGAAACAGCCCGGCGTTCTGCTTGCGCCCCAGGTCGACGCGGTACTGCAAGCCACCCTCGACGATGCTCATTTCCTCGATTTCCTCACCGATCAGCCATTCGGCCGTGCTTTGCGGCAGGTAACGGTGCTGGATCAGCAAAGTGTGCGCGCCGGACTGCTGCCATTCGGGCGAGGCGGCGAGTTGCAGCAGTAAATCCCGCAGATCCTGCAGTTGCTCAGGCGCCGGTTCCTTGAACAGTGACACCAGCACCACGCTCTGTAGCCAGTCCACGGTCAACTGCTCCAGCCCCGGCCAGCAGCGACCGCGCCCGTGAAACAACCGACGGGTTTCGCTGGGCGCCGCCGCCAGTGCGGGTAGCAAATGAGCGTGGAGGGTAGCGAGGGCTTGAGGGTTCATGGATTACGGTTCGGCCGTTCAAAGGGCCGGCATTTTAACCACAAATGAAGGTTTTCGACGGGCGCTGCGCTTCGAAAAACAACACCTTGGCGAAATCTGCTGTATCAAAAGTGAATTTCTACAAGGCGCGCTGCTCATACCTGATAAGCAGCGGATTCAAGCCGCTATTCGAAAATGTAATTCGGGGGAGTGCTGTTCATGTGCCCTACACCTACGTCGAGCGCGCACCTTCCTGGCGGGTTGATTCTGGTTGTCGAGGACGATCCGTTGATTCTGGAGTTCCTTTGCGAAATTCTCCAGGAGGAAGGGTTCAAGGTCGAACCGCAAACCAGCGCCGACGCCGCCTCACTGTATCTGGAAAAACATGCAGCCGATGTTGCGCTGCTGCTGACCGACATCACCATGCCCGGCACGCTTAACGGCGCGGACCTGGCTAATCTGTTCGGCGATCGCTGGCCGGAGAAACCGGTGATGGTCATGTCCGGCTACGAGACGCCCGAGACCTCCGGGGTCAAGCATTCGGTAGCGTTCATCAAGAAGCCGTGGGCGATCGGTCAATTGCTCGACTGTGTGGAAAGTGCGTTCAAATCCAAGGCGCCGCAGTTGCACTGACAAGTGCTACATTGCCGGGCCAGCCTGCCCGGCCAACTGTCAGAGGATTTGCTCTCTTGTCTGCACAAGCATCGGTTTTTGATCGCGCGTTCGGCGCGTTCCTGTTCGACATGGACGGCACCGTCCTCAACTCCATCGCCGCCGCCGAGCGCATCTGGTCAGCGTGGGCGGTGCGCCATGGCGTTGATGTCGCGACGTTTTTGCCGACCATCCATGGCGCGCGGGCGATCGACACCATCACCCGGCTGAATCTGCCGGGTCTGGATGCCGAGCAACAAGCAGCGTTCATCACCGCAGCGGAAATCAATGACGTTGAAGGCATTGTCGAGATTCCTGCGGCGGCGGCATTTCTCAACGCGCTGCCGAAAAATCGTTGGGCGATGGTGACGTCGGCGCCTCGCGATCTGGCGTTGCGGCGGATGGCGGCGGCGGGGATTCCGCAGCCGGCGGTGATGATAACGGCGGAAGATGTGAAGGCTGGGAAGCCTGATCCTTCGGGTTATCTTTTGGCGGCGAAAAAGCTCGGTGTCGAGCCGGCAGACTGTCTGATTTTTGAAGACGCCACGGTTGGTATTCAGGCTGCGGAAGCGGCGGGCGCGGCGTTGATGATTATCACCACCACGCACCAGCACCCGATCGAAACGGCGCATGCGACGTTGGCCAGTTACGATGCGATTGGCGTCAGGGTCGATGGCGATGGCTTGCTTCATCTGCTGCAAAACTGAACCGCTGCGAAAAGCGTCATCCCCGTCACCGGTCGGCAGCTCAACCATGCCGGCAATATCGCAACTACGCTGATCCATGCTTCTGAAATCGCCGCCGAGTTCGACCCCGTAACAGGCATCGACCGTCCGGCGAGATCCCTTGCCCACCGATGAGGTAAACGCATGAAGATCGATCTGAGTGGAAAACTGGCCATTGTCAGCGGCAGTACCGGCGGCATCGGTCTGGGCATCAGCCAGTCGTTGGCCGAAGCCGGGGCGACGGTGGTGGTCATCGGTCGCGACACGGCCAAGGTCGAGCAGGCGCTGGCGAGCATTCGCCAAGCGGTGCCCAGCGCGCAGTTGCGTGGTCTTACCGCCGATCTGGGCACGGCCGAGGGCGCGGAAAAGCTTTTCGCCGCCGAGCCTCGCGCGGACATTCTGGTCAACAACCTCGGCATCTTCAACGACGTCGATTTCTTCGAGACTCCCGACAGTGAGTGGACGCGCTTCTATGAAGTCAACGTGATTTCCGGCGTGCGCCTGGCGCGGCATTATGTGCCGGCGATGGTTGAGCAGGGTTGGGGCCGGGTGATCTTTCTGTCATCGGAATCCGGGGTGGCGACGCCGGCGGACATGCTCAATTACGGCGTGACCAAAAGCGCCAACCTCGCGGTGTCCCACGGCCTGGCCAAACGTCTGGCTGGCACCGGGGTCACGGTCAATGCGATCCTGCCGGGGCCGACTTTCACCGATGGCCTGCAGGACATGCTCCGAGACGCGGCCGCCGAATCCGGGCGCAATCTGCGCGACGAAGCCGACGCCTTTGTGCGCAAGGCCCGTCCGACCTCGATCATCCAGCGTGTGGCGGATGTTGCGGAAGTGGCGCATCTGGTCACGTACATTGCTTCACCGCTGTCCTCGGCCACCACGGGCGCCGCGTTGCGCGTCGATGGCGGTGTGGTCGACAGCCTGACTATCTGAATTTTCCGAAAGAGAGGTTTTATGCCAACAGCATCCGCAACTATCGACATCCCGGCCTCGGCCGATCAGGTCTGGCAATTGATCGGCGGCTTCAACACGCTGCCGGACTGGCTGCCGTTGATTACCCACAGTGAACTGAGCGAAGGCGGGCGGGTGCGCACGCTGAAAACGGGCGATGGCGGGGTTGTCGTCGAACGTCTGCAGACCTTCGATAACGCCGCCCGAACGTATAGCTATTCGATTGAACAGGCACCGTTTCCGGCCAGCGATTACCTGGCGACGATCAAGGTTGAAGCCCAGGGGCAGGGCTCACGGGTGACGTGGTCGGGGCGCTTCAATGCGGTCGGCGTGAGCGATGAAGAAGTGGTGGCGCTGTTCAACGGCATCTACCAGGGCGGGCTCGAAGCCTTGCGGGCGAATTACCCGACCTGATTGATTCACACAGCGCCTATGAAGCATGGGACTTCCTGTGGGAGCGAGCCTGCTCGCGAAGGCGTCAGTTCAGTCAACCTTGCTGTGACTGAACCACCGCATTCGCGAGCAGGCTCGCTCCCACCGGGTGGATTGCATTCCCTCAGGCCTGACTGATCAAACTCTGCCGACAATCCAGCACCAGTTTCGCCCCGCCCAGATCACTGCTGCCGACTTCAAGACTGAAGCCGTGCAAGCTGACAATCGCCGCGACAATCGACAGCCCCAGACCGAATCCACTCTGCGGCTGGCCACCCTCGGTGCGATAAAACCGCTGGAACACCGCCTCACGTTCCGCCTCGGGAATCCCCGGGCCTGAATCGTGCACCTCGATCCGCGTCTGGCCACTGGCATTGACCCCACGCAACATCACCGTGCCGCCGGGTGGGGTGAATTTGATCGAGTTGCTCAGCAGGTTCGCCAACGCTTCGAACAGCAACGCGCGGTCGCCATTGAGCGGCGGCAGCGTCTCCGGCATGTTCAACTGAAAGCGCAGATCGCCTTCCTCGGCCAGCGGCAGATAGAACTCGTGCAACTCCTCCAGCAAACGCACCGGATCAAGTTCTACGAAACCTGAACGGCGCTGGCGATCTTCCAGTTCGGAAATCCGCAGCAATCCGCGAAACCGCGCCATCAGCGTGTCCGCCTCAGCCAGTACCAGATCCAGTTGCGACGCTTCTTGCGAACCTTCGCCCGCCTGTTGCTGCATCCGATACAACTGCGCGCGCAAACGGGTCAGCGGCGTGCGCAAGTCGTGGGCGATGTTGTCGCAGACGCCCTTGACCTCGTTCATCAAGCGCTCGATGCGCTCAAGCATGGCGTTGACGATGGCGGCGAGCATGTCCAGCTCATCTCGGCGATTGGACAGCGGCAAGCGGTGCGTCAGGTCGCCGGCAACGATGGCCTGGGCGCTGTTCTGGATCGCGCGGATGCGCTGCAGCGGTCGACGCCGCAGCAGATGCCAACCGGCGACCCCGGGAATAATCGTCAACGACACTCCCCAGAACAGCGCGTGCAAAATGATCCGCGTCACCGCAAACAGCGAACCGTTGTCACGCAGCAGCACCAGCCAGCGACCGTCGCGAGTCTGGGTGGCCACAGCATCGCAGCTGTCGCTCGGCAGGGTCGGGTCATCGGAATCGGCGCACTCGGCGAGCATATGGATCTTGCCGTCGAGCGGCAGTCCTTCGGGAATTTGCTGGAGTGCGCCGCCCAGGTAAACACCGTCAGCGCTGAACAGACCATAGGCGTCAATACCGCGAATATCGAAGGTCATGCTGGCCGCGAGCGCGTCTTCGAGTTGCTCGCCGCGAAAATGCGAGAACAGGTGCTGACGTTGCATCAACGAATGTTTGGCGAGCTTGTCGAGGTAGCCGGACACCTCGTAATACATGACCCCCATGAGGATCGCGCTCCACGCCACGAACAGCGAGCTGTACAGCGCCAGCAAGCGGCTGCTGGAGGAGCGCCAGCCGTCAGACGGGTTCGGCAATGACATAGCCCGAGCCCCGTACCGTGCGGATCAGCGGAACGTTGCCGGCCGCGTCGATCTTTTTGCGCAGCCGGCCGATATGCACGTCGATCAGGTTGGTGCCCGGGTCGAAGTGATAACCCCAGACCTCTTCGAAAATCATCATCCGCGAGAGAATCTGGCCGCTGTTGCGCATCAGAAACTCCAGCAGTTTGTATTCGGTGGGCAACAGCGTCAGCACCTGCTCGGCGCGACGGGCTTCGTGGCTGATCAGGTCGAGCTCGAGGTCGGCGACTTTCAGCGTGGTGGCCTGGGTGGCGACGCTGTTCTGCCGGCGCAGCAACACTTCCACCCGCGCGGCCATTTCATCGGTGGCGAACGGCTTGGTCAGGTAGTCATCGCCACCGGCGCGCAAACCGCGTACGCGCTCATCGACGTCGGAGAGGGCGCTGATCATCAGAATCGGCGTCGCCACGCCCATGGTGCGCAGGGTGGTGACGATGGCCAGACCATCAAGCTCGGGCAGCATGCGGTCGAGGGTAATCAGGTCGTAGTTGCCGCTGACGGCGCGGTCGAGGCCTTCGCGGCCATTGTCGACCCAGTCGACGTCCAGCCCGTGGCTGCTCAGTTCGGCAACGATTTCCCGCGCGGTCACGGCGTCGTCTTCGATGGTCAAGATACGAGTCATAGGCAGGCCTGCTGATCGGTTCAAACGGAATGGCAGCATTTTGCCAAGAATTTTCCGTGACGCTTTAAATTAACTTTCATCTTCGTCGCGAAGGTGAATCGGAACTGATCGGATTTGCCAGTCAGTCATCAATGCAGAAAACCCGCAGGCGCTGACCGTTTATTGCAAATTGCACGGATCAGCGAAGTTCAAACTTTCTAACCTATTGAAAATAAAGAGTTTATTTAGTTTCTGTAACTGGCACGGTCGCTGCAATTCCTCACCTGACGAGTTGTAACACCATTTTTCATGCCTGGAGCAGTACAACAATGAATAGATCCCCTGATGGCTATTATCCTGCCTTGGAAGAGTCGAGCAGCGTGTCAGGCGTGTCCTGGGGCGCGATCTTCGCCGGTGCTGCGGCTGCCGCCGCGCTGTCGATGATTCTGGTGCTGCTCGGGTTTGGCCTGGGCTTTTCGGCTGTTTCACCGTGGGCCGGAGAGGGCGTGAGCGCCAAGGGCCTGGGCATTTCAACGATCGTCTGGCTGGCGGTGACGCAGATCATCGCTTCCGGCATGGGCGGCTATATTGCCGGCCGTCTGCGCGTTAAGTGGGCAAACATGCACGGTGACGAAGTCTACTTCCGCGACACCGCCCATGGTTTCCTCGCTTGGTGCGTCGCTACTTTGGTGACCGCTGTGCTGGTGGTCGGTTCGGTCAGCAGCGTCGTCAGTGGCGGTGTGCAGGCGGGTGCCAACGTCGTCGGCGGTGCTGCCGGTGCGATGAGCCAGGCCGCCGGCTCTGCCGCAGCCAATACTGACAGCGATCAGTACGGCTACTTCGTCGACAGCCTGTTCCGCGATGATCGTCCTGCTGCCGTCAGCGATGACGCTGCACGCGGCACCGTGACCCGCATCTTCGCCCAAAGTCTGGCCAACGGTCAGCTCAGCGCCGAAGATCGCACCTACCTTGCACAACTGGTATCGCAACGTACCAACCTGAGCCAGGCCGATGCTGAACGTCGTGTCGACGAAATCTACGCCAACACCCAGAAAGCCATCGCTGACGCGAAACTGAAAGCTCAGCAAGCGGCCGATACCGCCGCCAAAGTCGCTGCCTACACCTCGCTGTGGATGTTCGTCGCGCTGCTGGCAGGTGCGTTCTTCGCAAGCCTGGCAGCCACCTTCGGCGGTCGTCGTCGCGATGCAGTCGAGTACGTTGAAGTCGACACCTACACCACTACCACTCCGGTCCGTTAAAAAGGAGAGTCACCATGCGCTCATTACTGCTGTTTTTCCTCGGCGTACCGATCCCGATCATCATCCTGATCGCCCTGTTCGTACACTGATCCCTCTGAGGCAGGATGCCTCTGCCGCTTTCATCTTCGGGTGAAAGCGGCTTTTTGCTTTCTGCGGGGCCAGTTCGTCTTCTCCAACTAACCGTTTCCATCCCGCCATTTTCACTGGCCTGGATCAATATTTCGCCTGGCGATATCGCCTACCGTAAATGATCCAGGCCTTTGCTGAGGTATGAGCTACAGTGCTTGTCGCGCACCTTGTTGCGCTGACGAAGTATCCGCGTCGACGTTGAAAACACAGCAATAAAAGCGTCGACGAGGCGTAGTGCAGCAAGGAGCTGTCACAACCTCAACTGAATCTTCACGGACGAACACCGTAAATGAACTGCCTAGAAAGAACCTTTGATATCCAGCCCTTGGTGCAGGCGGACATGACCGTGCACATCAACGGCCAAGCGGTCAGCGCCGCCATTGGCGAAACCGTCCTCAGCGTCATCCAGTCCCTCGGCGTGCGCCACATTGCACGCAATGACCACGATCAGATCAGCGGCGCCTATTGCGGCATGGGCGTGTGCCAGTGCTGTCTGGTGAAAATCAATGGTCGGCACAAGCGACGCGCCTGCCAGACCGTAGTGCGCGACGGCATGCTGATTGAAACCCAAGTCAACCGCGTCGTCGGGCAGGAGGTTGTATGAGCATGCAACCGTTGATCGTCGGCGGCGGGCCGGCGGGAATGGCTGCGGCCATCGAACTGGCGCGCCACGGCGTGCGCTGCACCTTGCTCGAAGAGGCTTCGCGCCTCGGCGGCGTGGTCTATCGCGGGCCGTTGCGCGACGGCGTGCAGCTGGATTATCTCGGCCCGCGTTATTCCGAAGCACTGGACAAACTGCACGGTGAATTTCAGCAGCAGTCAGGGCTGATCGACGTGCTTCTGAACCATCGCGTGGTCGGCGCTGAAGGCACTCGCGCTCTGGTGGTGCTCGATGGCGATGAACAGCTGCACGAGATCGCTTATCCGCAACTGCTGCTGGCCGCCGGTTGCCATGAACGCAGCGTACCGTTTCCCGGCTGGACGTTGCCGGGGGTGATCCTGCTCGGCGGTCTGCAGTTGCAGATCAAGAGTGGCGTGGTCAAGCCGCAAGGGCCGGTGATCATCGCCGGCACCGGGCCGTTGCTGCCGCTGGTTGCGACCCAGTTGCATGCCTCTGGAGTGCGCGTCGCCGGCGTCTATGAGGCTTGCGCATTCGGCAAGATCGCCCGCGAGAGTCTGGCGCTGCTGAACAAGCCGCAGCTGTTCCTCGACGGCTTGAGCATGCTCGCTTATCTCAAGCTGCACGGCATCCCCATGAACTACGGCTGGGGCGTGGTGGAGGCCCATGGCGAGGGCGAGTTGAAAAGCGTCAGCGTCGCGCCGTATTCATCGACGTGGGAGGCGGATCTGTCGCGGGTCGAGCGCTTCGAAGCGCAGACGCTGGCGGTCGGTTACGGTTTTATTCCGCGCACGCAATTGAGCCAGCAGATGGGCCTTGATCACGGCTTCAGCGCCGATGGCTACCTGCGTGCCAACGCCAATGTCTGGCAGCAAAGCAGCGTGGCGCATGTGCATCTGGCCGGCGACATGGGCGGGATCCGCGGCGGCGAAGCGGCGATGCTCGCCGGCAAGATCGCCGCCACTTCGATCCTGCTGCAACGCGGTGTGCTCGACGCCGAGCTGGCCCGGGTGCGCCGCGATCGTTACGCGAGCAAGCTCAGAGCGATCGTGCGCTTTCGTGCGGCCGTAGATCGCTACACCGAACGCGGTGTCGGGCAGATTGCTTTGCCTGCCGCCGACACGGTGATCTGTCGCTGCGAACACGCGACCCGCGCCGACATCGATCTGGCGCTGGAGCAGGGTGTGCAAGACATCGCCAGCCTGAAAATGCGCACCCGCGTGAGCATGGGTGATTGTCAGGGACGGATGTGCGTCGGCTATTGCAGCGATCGCTTGCGCCAGGCTACTGGACGTCAGGATGTCGGTTGGTTGCGCCCGCGCTTCCCGATTGATCCGGTGCCGTTTTCCGCGTTCCAGTCTCTCGGCACGGAGGGCGCTTGCCATGAGTAAGTTCTACGACGTGGTCATTGCCGGTGGCGGCGTGATCGGCGCCTCCTGCGCCTACCAATTGTCCAAGCGCAAAGATCTGAAAGTTGCACTGATCGACGCCAAGCGCCCCGGCAATGCGACCCGTGCTTCGGCGGGTGGTTTATGGGCGATCGGCGAGTCGGTCGGCCTCGGTTGCGGGGTGATTTTCTTTCGCATGATGTCGGCCAACCGCAAGCGCGCAACCCAGGGCGCCGCCGTAGCGGTGGACGCCAGTACGCCGCATATTCTGCCGCAGTCGTTTTTCGATTTTGCTTTGCAGTCCAACGCGCTGTACCCGGCGCTGCATCGCGAGCTGAAAGACAATCACGGCATGGATTGCAAGTTCGAGAAGACCGGATTGAAATTCGTGATCTATGACGACGAAGATCGGCTCTACGCCGAGCACATCGTCGGCTGCATTCCGCATCTGGCCGATCAGGTGCGCTGGCTCGATCAAGCGGCGTTGCGCGCCGCGGAACCGAGTGTCAGCCATGAGGCGCGCGGGGCGCTGGAGTTTCTCTGCGATCATCAGGTCAGTCCGTTCCGCCTCGCCGATGCCTTCATGGAAGGCGCGCGGCAGAACGGCGTCGACATCTTCGTCAACACCAACGTCACCGGCGTGCTGCATCACGGCACTCGCGTGACCGGCGTGCAGACGGCAGAAGCGGGCGTGTTTCACTGCAAGACGCTGATCAACGCCGCCGGTGCCTGGGCGGCGGATCTGAGCGAGTGGGCGACGGGTATCCGCATTCCGGTGAAACCGGTGAAAGGGCAGATACTGCTGACCGAGCGCATGCCGAAAATCCTCAACGGCTGCCTGACCACCAGCGATTGCTACGTGGCGCAAAAGGACAACGGCGAAATCCTCATTGGTAGCACCACCGAAGACAAAGGCTTCGACGTCACCACCACCTACCCGGAAATCGCCGGGCTGGTGCAGGGCGCGGTGCGCTGTCTGCCGATGCTGGCGGACGTCAATCTGAAGCGCACCTGGGCGGGACTGCGTCCGGGCTCACCGGATGAATTGCCGATCCTCGGGCCGATGCGTGGGGTCGAGGGTTATCTGAATGCTTGCGGGCACTTCCGCACCGGCATTCTGACCTCGGCGATTACCGGTGTGCTGCTGGATAAACTGGTGAATGACGAACCGCTGCCGCTGGATATCACGCCGTTTCTGGCGGATCGGTTTGCAGTCGCGCCGGTCGAGCCCGCCCCCGCGCTGGAACGGGCCTGACCCAATCCCCTGTGGGAGCGAGCCTGCTCGCGAATGCAATCTGTCAGTGAAATATTGGGTGACTGACACGACGCTTTCGTGAGCAGGCTCGCTCCCACAGTTGGATCTGCGCAAGGCACGATCAGGACTTGCGCGCTTCTTCTTCGAGCTGATCCGATTCAAACAATTTGGCCAGTTCCGCCCGGGCTTCCTGGGCGGTCTGCAGGACTTTGGCGGCGTCGTCGTAGACGGCGTGTTGCGCCTCCAGCACCTGTTCGTCGTGATGCTTGAAACGCTTGATCCGCGCATCGGCCTGGGCTTGGGTCAGACCGAGGCCGACCAGCGTGCGCCGGCTCATTTCCAGGCTCGAATAATAGGTCTCACGAATCGCTTCCGCGCCGACATCAACCAGGCGATGCACGTGCTGACGGTTACGCGCGCGGGCGACGATTTTCATGTGCGGATAGAGCTTGTGCACCACTTCGGCAGTCTTGATGTTGGTCTCCGGATCGTCCGTGGCGATGACGAAATACTCCGCCTCGCCAACCTTCGCCGCGTGAAGGATTTCCGGGCGCATCGGGTCGCCGTAGAACACTGGCACACCGCCGAAGCTGCGCGACAGTTCGATGGTTTCCACCGAGGTGTCCAGCGCAACGAACTTGATGTTTTGCGCGCGCAGAATCCGCGCCACGATCTGGCCCATCCGGCCCATGCCGGCAATCACCACACGCGGCGCTTCGGTATCGATTTCGCGGAATTTCTCCGGCACTTCCACTGGCTGTACTTTCGGACTGACCAGCCGTGCGCAGATCAACAGCAACAACGGCGTCAGCGCCATTGACAGGGTGATGGTCAGCACCAGCAGGTCGTACAGACGCGGCTCGAACAGGCCCTGATCGCGACCGATCTTGAACACCACGAAGGCAAACTCACCGCCGGCAGCGAGGACGATGCCGAGGCGGATTGCGCTGATTTTGTTCAATCCTCCTGCCAGACGTCCGACGACGAACAGCAGCGGCAATTTCAGACCGATCAGCAGCAGAGTCAGGCCCAACACGGTGATCGGCGCGCTCAACAACAGGCTGAGATTGGCGCCCATGCCGACGCTGATGAAAAACAGCCCGAGCAGCAGGCCCTTGAACGGTTCGATCTGCGCTTCCAGCTCATGCCGGTATTCCGAATCCGCCAGCAGCAGACCGGCGAGAAACGCGCCCAGCGCCATCGACACACCGACCAGATCCATTAGCCACGCGGTACCGATCACCACCAGCAACGCGGTGGCGGTGGACACTTCCGGCAGCCCGGTTTTCGCCACCACGCGGAACACCGGACGCAGCAGATACCGCCCGCCGATCACCACCACGGCAATGCCGCCGAGCACCTGCAAGCTGTGACGAATATCGTCGGCGGTGCTGGTGTGGTGATCGACGCCGGCGAGCATCGGCACCAAGGCAATCAGCGGAATCGCGGCGATGTCCTGGAACAGCAGAATCGCAAACGCGAGACGCCCGTGGGGGCTGGTCAGTTCCTTGCGTTCGGCAAGGCTTTGCAGGCCGAACGCCGTGGAGGAGAGCGCCAGACCGAGGCCCAGCACAATGGCGCTGTTCAGCGGCTGGCCGAACACTGACAGCGCCAGCACGCCGATCACCGATGCGGTCAACAGCACCTGCGCCAGACCGACGCCGAACACCGATTTACGCATCACCCACAAGCGGCGCGGCGAAAGCTCCAGGCCGATGATGAACAGCAGCAACACCACGCCCAGCTCGGAGATATGCGCAACGCTTTGCGGGTTGCCGATCAGGCCGAGCACCGACGGGCCGATGATCACCCCGGCAAACAGATAACCGAGCACCGCGCCCAGTTGCAGACGTTTGGCCAAAGGCACGGTGAGCACGGCCGCGAACAGAAACACGACGGCGGCTTGCAACAGATTGCCTTCATGGGGCATTGGAACGACTCCTGACTACGGGTACGGCGGGGGTGACAAGGATAAGGCTTACGCGGTTTCCAGACCATTCGAGATCCAATGTGGGAGCGAGCCTGCTCGCGAATGCGCTGGGTCAGTCACCTATGCATTGACTGATGCCCCGCGTTCGCGAGCAGGCTCGCTCCCACAAGGGCAGCTTTCATCAGGCCTGTAATAATTTGCATCAACTGGTTACATTTATAACCCCTGCGCATCAATTTCCGGAAACGCCATGGCCATCAACTTCGACCTCAACGACTTGCAAGCCTTTCGCGCGGTGGTCGAGCAGGGCAGTTTTCGCAAGGCTGCCGACACCGTGCGCCTGTCGCAGCCGGCGCTGAGCCGGCGCATCGAAAAGCTCGAAGACGCCCTCGGCGTGAAACTGTTCGAGCGCACCACCCGCAAGGTCAGCCTGACCCAGGCCGGGCGCGGCTTCATGCCCAGCGTCGAGCGCTTGCTGGATGATCTCGACATTGCCTTGCTCGGCATCAGCGAAGTCGCCTCGACCCGACTGGGCCATGTCACCGTCGCCTGCGTGCCGTCGGCGGCGTACTACTTCATGCCCCGCGTGGTCGCGCGCTATCACCAGCAGTTTCCACGGATCAAGGTCAAAGTCCTCGATTCCAGCGCTCACGATGTGTTGAGTGCGGTGGTCAATGGCGAGGCGGATTTCGGTTTGAGTTTTCTCGGCACGCAGGATGCCAAAGTCGAGTTCGAACCGCTTGTGCAGGAGTGCTACGTTGTTGCCTGTCGTCGCGATCATCCGCTGGCCGGGCGCAGCAGCGTCAGTTGGGACGAGTTCTATCAGCAGGATTACATCGCGCTGGACAAGACCTCGGGCAATCGCTTTCTGCTCGATCAGGCCTTGGGCGGGGTGGTGCCGCAGCGTCAGAGCATCTGCGAGACGCGGCACGTGACGACGATGATCGGCCTGGTGGAGGCGGGGTTGGGCGTGGCGGCGGTGCCGTTGATGGCGATGCCCGGGCCGGATCATCCGATCCTGACGCGGGTGCCGCTGATCGAGCCGCAGGTGATGCGCAGTGTCGGCATCATCAAGCGCCGGGATCGCACGTTGACCCCGGCGGCTTTGGAGCTGGAGCGGCTGGTCGTGGAAATGCGCGTCCAGCCGCCAACGATCAACGCTTGACCGAATCCAGCCCGGTGGCCTGCACGTCAGCCTGAGCGGCCGGTGCAGCGAGGTAGGCGAGCAGGGCCTTGGCTTCTTGCGGATGCTCGGCCTTGACCGGAATGCCCGCGGCAAAACGTGTCACCGACTGTACCGATTCCGGAATCTTCGCGACGAAGCTCACGCCCGGCACCGGCAGCAATTCGCTGACCTGCTGGAAGCCCAACTGATAGTCGCCAGTGGCGACCACCGAGCCGACCGGGATCCTGGCGATCATCTTGGCTTTCGGTTTCAACTGATCTTCGATGCCGAGTTTCTTGAACAGCTGCTGCTCGATGTACACGCCGCTGGCGCTGTCGGAGTAGGCCACCGACTGCGCATCAAGCAGGGTTTTCTTCAGGCCGTCGACGCTGCTGATGTCCGGTTTCGCCGCGCCTTCACGCACCACCATGCCGATTCGCGAATCCGCCAATTCAACGCGGGAGGCCGGGTCGACCTTGCCTTGTTTGATCAGCTCATCGAGGGCGTAACCGACCATGATCACCACGTCGGCGTGCTCACCGCGCGCCAGACGATTGGGAATCGCTTCCGGCGCCTTGCCCATCGACGGGCCGAGGCTGGTGGTCAGGGTGTTACCGGTGGCGGCAGCGAATTTCGGCCCGAGGATCTTATAAGCGGCAGTGAAGCCACCCGAGGTCATCACGCTGAGTTCTTCGGCCTGGGCCGCGAAGTTGAAGGCGAGACCGGCGAGCAGGGCAGTGACAGTAAAGAGTTTTTTCATGGCGAGTATTCCTCAGGCCGCGACAGGTTGCAGACGACCACCGGCACGGCGGTACAGGTAAAGCGTGGCGCACAGGGCGCACAGGGCACCGATGCTCATCCAGTAGCCTGGCGCGGCTTTGTCGCCGGTGTACTGGATCAGGAAAGTCGACATCGCCGGGGTGAAACCGCCGAAGATCGCCGTGGCCAGGCTGTAGGCCAGGGAGAAACCGGCGACGCGCACTTCCACCGGCATGATTTCGGTCAGCGCCGGAATCATCGCGCCGTTGTACAAGCCGTAAATGAAGGACAACCACAGCAGCGACAGCAGCATGTTGCTGAAGCTCGGCGCCTGTACCAGGAACGACAGCGCCGGATAAGTCGTGGCCAGCGCCAGCAAGGCCATGCCGATCAGCACCGGACGACGGCCGATGCGGTCGGACAACGCACCACCAATCGGCAGCCAGAAGAAATTCGACACACCCACCAGCAGCGTCACCAGCAGCGCGTCGGAAGTGCTCAGGTGCAGCACGGTTTTGCCGAAAGTTGGCGCGTACACGGTGATCAGGTAGAACGCGGTGGTGGTCAGCGCGACCATCAACATTCCGCCGAGTACCACGCCCCAGTTCTGGCCGAGGGTGCGGAACACTTCGCGCATGCTTGGACGGTGTTTGCGCGCGGCGAACTCTTCGGTTTCCGCCAGGTTGCGGCGCAGGAAGAAGATGAACGGGACGATCATGCAGCCGACGAAAAACGGAATGCGCCAGCCCCACGCGGCCACGGCTTGCGGCTCCATCCACTGGTTCAGACCGTAGCCCAGCGCGGCAGCAACGATGATCGCCACTTGCTGACTGGCCGACTGCCAAGCGGTGAAAAAGCCTTTGCGACCCGGCGTGGCGATCTCGGACAGATACACCGAAACACCACCGAGTTCCGCGCCGGCGGAGAAGCCTTGCAGCAGTCGCCCGATCAGTACCAGCGCCGGGGCGAACAGGCCTATGGTTTCGTATCCGGGCACCAGCACAATCAATATCGTGCCGCTGGCCATGATCGACAGGGTGACGATCAGACCTTTGCGCCGGCCGACGTCATCGATGTAGGCGCCGAGCACAATGGCGCCCAGCGGACGCATCAGGAAGCCTGCGCCAAACACTGCGAAAGTCATCATCAGGGAGGCGAACTCACTGCTCGCCGGGAAGAACACCGCCGCGATCTGCGTGGCGTAGAAGCCGAACAGAAAGAAGTCGAACTGTTCGAGGAAGTTGCCCGAGGTCACCCGGAAGATGGCACCGGCCCGCGAGCCGTTGGTAGGGATTGAGGCTGTCATTGAAAAGTACTCCACCGCTTTTATGACGTGCGCTACGGAGAAGCGGCGCACGGTTTTTATTGAGGTGGATGGTGGCGCAGATGTAACAATCTGTTAATTGCATTGTTGGCATGGATTGATGCGTGGGGCGGATCAATGGCTTCACTGCTTGGCGGATTTGTGGGAGCGGGCCGGCTCGCGAAGGCTTTCCGTCAGTTGGCGACGATGGCGGATGTGCCGGCGTATTCGCGAGCAGGCTCGCTCCCACAGGGGATCGGTGGTGATCAGAGAATCAGCGTCCGCCAAGACTTGTGGGAATGGAGCTCAGGTCAAAAACTGTGGTGTAACACCAACCCTGTGGGAGCTGCGGTGCGACGATTCGAGTTGCCAGCGATGGCGGTCTGATGGACAAGGCCTCTTACGGCCGCATCCGGCAAAAAACAAGGAATGTTTCCCGCGCCGCGCAGTCGGAGTTCAGGTACTACCCATCTGAAAGAGGTTCACCGATGAACAGCAAAACCCTAATCGCCAGCCTGGCCCTCGTTGCCGGCATTGCCGGGATCACGCCCATTGTTCAAGCGGCGCAAACCTCCAGCGAACCCGCCGTGCAATCGCCGACCAGCGACCGCCAGTTGAAGGTCAACGACCGCGCGCCGGAAATGTACCAGCGCGAAGACAAGGCGCTGAAGAACTGGAAAGCCAAAGGTCTGAAAGCACCGATCGAGCAGGCGCAGTGGGTGCAGATCAATGACAAGTACGTGATGGTGATGATCACCAACGGCACGATTGTCGAGATGCAGCCGGTCGAGCGATAGGCCCGGTTTTACAATTGGCCACGGATGGCTGATTGCATTCAAACGCCGTTCCGGTAAAACAGCGGACGTCTGGATGAGGAATAAGGGATTGGACACGAAACCGCTCTACCGCAGAGTGAACACTCGTACGTGGGGTGTTCGTCGCCATGAATCAGTTGCGCATTATCGCGATCAGCGCAACAACAAAGCTGCAAGCCGTGAGGAAGGCATGCGAAGTTCGATGCACGCAGGCAAACAATACGGGCGAGATTACACGCCATTGTTTCGCTTCCTGCTCTCTCGGGTTGGCGGTTCTTGGGATGCCATTTTCAGCGAAGCTGTGGCGCGACTGGATCAATCAGCGCCGGTGTTCTGGATGGTTGCCATCCATGAGAAGGATCGCGAAGAAGTCGTGCGACTGGGTGAGTCCAGTTATTACAACGGGCTGTACGTCGACGAGCAAAATTTCCTGCAAATGGTCAATCCGAACCTGAAGGCGCAGGACATGACGCCGAGCTGCGAGTGCTGTACGCACACGTTCAACGGTGTCGTATTCGGCCAGACCGCGGGCTTTGGCCCGCGCACATCGTCAGTTGGCGACGCAGAAGAGCCGCCAGCGTGAATCAGAGCAGCTCCCCCTTGTCCCACAAATGCACCAGCTCCCCCGGTGCCCGATCCTCCGGCACCTTCAACACCATTTCCCCGGACTGATAGCGCACTTCAATCTGGTAGAAGCGCTGATCCCCACGGCCCGATTCGCTGCTATCGAGTGGCAGGCAACCCTCAAGCACCGAGCAGATCCTTGAACGCTGATTGATGTCGCACTGGGCAAATTCGATTTCCCGTGGGCGGCTCAGGCTGTGAATCGCTGCAACGCCACCCTGGCGAGATACGCGTAAAACGGAATCTTTATCCAGCTCGGGTAGCGTTTTCATACGGTCTCCTCGGATTATTCGATACCAACCTGTGCCCAGGCTTGCTGCACTGCGTCGGCTGCTTCGGCGCCGAAGCGCTCGCCGGCGTGGTTGATCGTCAGTTTTGCGAACGCGTCGAACGTTGCGTCCTGTTTCAAACGGTCATCACACAGCGTGTCGTACCAGACGCGTCCGGCTTTTTCCCAGGCGAAGCCGCCAAACGCTCGGGCTGCCAGGTAAAACGCGCGGTTGGGAATGCCGGAGTTGATGTGTACGCCGCCATTGTCTTCGCTGGTGATGACGAACTTGCGCATGTGATCCGGTTGCGGATCCTTGCCCAGCATCGGGTCGTCGTATGCCGTGCCGGGGTGCGACATCGAGCGCAGGCCCTTGCCTTGGATCTGTGGCATCAGCAGGTCGGCGCCGATCAGCCAGTCTGCCTGCTCGGCGGTCTCGCCGAGGGTGTACTGCTTGGTCAACACGCCGAATACGTCCGAGAGCGACTCGTTCAGCGCGCCGGACTGGTTGGCATAAATCAGCCCGGCTTCGCTTTCGGTGACGCCGTGGGCCAGTTCATGGCCGATGACGTCGAGCGAACGGGTGAAGCGCTGGAAGATTTCGCCATCGCCGTCACCGAAGACCATCTGCGCGCCGTTCCAGAATGCGTTCTCGTAGCCCTGGCCATAATGCACGCTGCCGATCAGCGCGAATCCCTGATTATCGATCGAGTCGCGACCGAGCACCTTCCAGAAGAAATCATAGCTGGCGCCCAGCGCATCGTAAGCCTCGTCGACCGCCGGGTCCCCCGATGCCGGCTGGCCCTCGAGGCGCACCGGCATGCCCGGCAAGAGCATTTTGTTCTGCGCATCATGCACGCTGCGCCGCGCCAGGCCAGGCTTGCTCGCCTCCGGCAAAATCGCCCGCGCCGGCGGCTGCGAAGGACGGCCGGGATTGGGCAGCAGGCTGCGCACATGATTGAGCGTCTGCATCGCGGCGTTGCGCTGCGGCTCGGAACCGTGGGCAATGATGCGGTTGAGAATGTAGGGCGGGATGAAACTGCGCAGCAATCGAGAGTCGGTCATCTAAGCATCCTTGTCGTCATACGATGTCGATACACATGTGAGCGGCAAGGCGTGTTTTCGGTTCCATGGATTGCCATCGACGCCGGATTCTGCGAAAAAAAACGCCGCCTGCGAACATCTCAAGAGCCAACGACATGACAGACGAACTGCAAATCATCGACCTGCAAGCGGGCGACGGCAAAGCCGCGGTGAAAGGCGCGCTGATCACCTCCCAATACACCGGCTGGCTGGAAGACGGCACTGAATTCGATTCGTCCTGGAGCCGGGGCAAACCGTTTCAGTGCGTGATCGGCACTGGGCGCGTGATCAAAGGCTGGGATCAGGGCCTGATAGGCATGCAGGTCGGCGGCAAACGCAAATTGCTGGTCCCGGCGCATCTGGGCTACGGCGAGCGGACCATGGGCAAGATCCCGCCGAATTCGAATCTGGTGTTTGAGATTGAGTTGCTGGAGGTTTTGACGCGGGAGGATTGAGGTCTGACGTGCGTCTGGATGAAGCAACCCTCATCCAGACGCTTGCAACTTCGGATGCTCAGGTGAACATCTCTATATCGTCAATCGTGTCCTCAATGACGCCCTGCAACGAGGGCATCCGACGCCTTACGTTTTCGAGCGCCGGCAAAACGGTTTCGGTATTCAGTCTTCCATGTCGACGAGCGATATGGCCCAGAGCGGTGATGGCAGAGGCAGCGATCGCTTCGGTTTCGCTGGAGAGATATTGGAAGCAGAAAGACTGGGCCCACATTGGGTCTTCCTCGCTCATACCGATGGATACTAATCCTGCTGCCATATTTTCGGCGACACCACTTGCAATAAGTCTCATCGCCACGTCGCGGGAAATAGATGAATCTTGATAGATGAGGCTCATCGTCGACGCTAGCCCCTGACGCCGATGAATAAGTCCAGCTCCTTCGGCAATTGCTCTCCAAGTATTTCGCTGATTCGTTGAGTTTGATCCGCAGTCAGCAGCCATTCTCCGTCGGGACTTAGACTGAGTTCTGGCCAGCCCATTACGGCCAATATCGGACGCTCAGATTTCGAGTGGACCGACAGCTCGAATTTCAGCGTATCGTCCTCGCTTTCGTCTGGTAAAAAACCACTAATCCATAAATACATATTTTTATTCCTCTTCACTTTGGAGTCCATCGCTCGGGATCGGCAGGATCGATTTGCTCGCCCGTTTCGTGATTAAACTCACCTAGATGTTTGCCTTGCTTGTTATAGAGTTCTATCGCCCCTGTTTTGCTATCCCATTCATAGATTCGACCTTTCTTGTCTTTCCATCTGCTGCGCTTACCGCCACCACCCTGAACACTGCTTTTGGATTTGACGGGATAGGTATCCGGGAATGCTGGGAGAGTTACGGGAGGCCGGTGATATTCGATGTCACCGCCAAGAGTAGGTCTTGAAAGCACAACGTATAGAGGCTGTACTCCAGAGTCCGCCGGAAAGACCAGAATAAAGTCCTGGTATTCAGGCGGGTAAACCGGATTGACGATGATTTTGTCCGCCTGCTCGGTCGGCGGGTATATCCAGATGTGTGGAACCTGCGGCGCGCCCTCCAACGGCGGAATTGCCGATCCCCGTGATGAGTCTACAGAGGGAGTCCAGAGTAGGGTTGACCCATTCCCAAAATCTGCGACGTACGAGGCGCCTTGCTTGACGAACTGGACGACGGGAATCATTTCCCAGTCGCTGCGCGTTTGAGTGTTGTATCCGTATCCTTTCAACGTCCCATCAGGCTGCTGTTCCACATGCAATCGAACCCGAGTCCGAGCCGTCTCAAGCGACTGTAGCTGCTCCTCTGTGTAGAGAGCACTATCGGCGAGACTCGATGGCCACAGCAGCGCAACCAATCCGAGCAACCCGCCTGCGACGACACCGGCGGTGGCCAGGCTTGTGGTACTTGCGGCGGCAGTGCTGGTGCTCAGACTGCCAGAGCTGCCGAGAGCAAAAGCTCCGATCGACGCTTGCAAACTGGTCGCGCCAATTGTCTTGAGTGCGATATTCCCGGCCGAGTCGCGTTCATGCCCCGCAAGCAAGGAGAGCGTTCCATAATCCGAAATTTTCCCAACCGGTATAAATCCGGATGGATTGGCATCATTGATGACGCCGTTCGGCAGCTTGCAGCTTTTCACGAAAACACAGCCGCTTATATTTTGCTGTTCACGTATGACCTGGTGGCCAAGTCGATTTTCGTGGGCCTGCTGCCTAGCCAGCATGTCTTCATAAGCGCCTTGTGCGGCCTCGCGCGCAGCCAGTTCGCTGGCAGTCATGTAGCGGCTGGTGATGTGGTGTCCGTCTCCCTCTGGCGGGTTCTGGATCCGGGGGATGTCTTTCTTGCGAGCCATGAGCGTCCTTGTCCGCTGTTAAAAACGAAGCGGACGCTAAAGCAACGAAGGAATGATGGATGTAGGACGCGTCTGAAAGTGTTGCAGTTGTCAGGACTGCAAAAAGATCAAATCCATGACCAGACAGGTCAACAAATCGCCTTACCCTACCGCCCAAACCGCTCCCGATAAACCGACGGCGGTACGCCCACCACGCTGCGGAACGCCACACGAAAACTCTCCACCGAGCGATAGCCGCAGCGCTGGGCGATCTGCTCGGTGTGTTGATGGGTGCTCTCGAGCAGCTCTCGTGCTCGCGCCAGGCGTTCATGTTGCAGCCACGCCTTGGGCGTTTGCCCGCTGGCTTCGGTGAAGCGCCGCAAAAACGTGCGCTCGCTCATCGCCGCTTCGCTAGCCAGATCGCGGACTTCCAGCGGTTCGTGCAAGCGTTCGCGGGCCCATTGCATGACGCGCGACAGGTCGCTGCGGGGTGTCGGGCTGACCGGGGTGGGGATGAATTGGGCCTGGCCGCCGGTGCGTTGTGGCGACATGACCAGGCGCCGCGCGACGGCGTTGGCGACCTGCGTGCCGAAGTCGCGGGTTACCAGGTGCAGGCAGGCGTCGATGCCGGCGGCGCTGCCGGCGGAGGTGATCAGCTGACCGGCGTCGACGTAGAGCACGTCCGGATCGACCTCGATCGCCGGGAAGCGTTGCGCCAGTTCACCGGTGTAGCGCCAGTGCGTGGTGGCGCGGTGGCCGTCGAGCAGGCCGCTGGCGGCGAGGACGAACACGCCCGAGCAGATCGACAGCAACCGCGCGCCTCGGTCATGCGCCCGACGCAACGCGTCGATCAGCGCAGGCGGTACCGGGGCGTTGCGGTCGCGCCAGCCCGGAATGACGATGGTGCGCGCTGCGGCGAGCAGTTCCAGGCCACCATCGGCCAGCACCTGAATCCCGCCCATGGCGCGCATCGGGCCTTTATCGACCGCGGCAATCGCGTGTTCGTACCAAGGGAAGTCGAACTCTGGCCGGGCCAGGCCGAAGATCTCCACGGCAATGCCGAACTCGAATGTGCAGAGGCCGTCGTAGGCCAGAATGGCAACCAGATTGGGCTGAGTGGGCATTTGGCGGAAAACTCCCGGTCGGTGTCTTGCGCGCCACTGTAGCGGCAAGCGGCGGCTCGATAAAGTCTGTTCATACCCACAGACAAGGAGCAACACGACATGACCAGCCTGGTTCGCGAAATTCCCGCCGCCCCTTCGGCGATTGCCCTGATGCATTTCAGCAATCGTCTGACCTTCGAAACCGATTGTTCCGACGTGTTCAGTAGCCAAGAGGCCGGGGAGGTCGATTTTGTTCTGGTGGATGTGCGCGGCCCATTGGCGTTCGAGCGCGGCCATGTGCCCGGCGCGATCAATATCCCGACCCGCCTGCTCACGGCGGAGCGCTTGGCCGATTACCCGAAACACACTTTGTTCGTAGTCTATTGCGCCGGGCCGCATTGCAACGGCGCGAACAAGGCGGCGGTGAAGCTGGCGGCATTGGGTTATCCGGTGAAAGAGATGATTGGCGGCGTCACCGGATGGCTCGATGAAGGTTTCGAACTGAGCGTGGCGTCAGTGGCCAATACACCTGTCGCCTGCGAATGCTGACGTTTCTGTAAGAGCTGCCGGAGGATCGGCGTTTCTTGCTCTGAAAACAGTCTTGTCCTACAGCCTTCGCACCACCACGGCGCACGCGTTGACCCCAGTCAATGCGTGCGCCGATGTTCTGTAAGTAATTGTCGCTTAAAAACAATTGCCTCCGTGCGCGCCGCCATAGACTGCCGGCCACGTCGGTTTTTGCCGTTAGAACGCCATGACCGAACGCTGACTCGAAAGCTGCCAATAAAAGCCTCCGCACGGGAGTAATAAATGAAAAAGCTAGTGATGTTCGGTGCCCTGGCACTGTCGATGTTGTCTCTGACCGCCGTGGCCGAAGACGCCAAGCCGATCCGCATCGGTATCGAAGCCGGGTACCCGCCATTCTCGATGAAAACCCCTGACGGCAAACTCACTGGTTTTGACGTGGACATCGGTGACGCACTGTGCGCGCAGATGAAGGTTAAATGCACGTGGGTCGAACAAGAGTTCGATGGCCTGATCCCGGCGCTGAAAGTGAAGAAGATCGACGCGATCCTGTCGTCGATGACCATCACTGACGATCGCAAGAAAAACGTCGATTTCACCATCAAGTATTACCACACCCCGGCACGTTTCGTGATGAAGGAAGGCTCGGGCGTGAAAGACCCGCTGACCGAACTCAAGGGCAAGAAAGTCGGCGTGCTGCGTGCCAGTACTCACGACCGTTACGCGACTGAAGTGCTGGTTCCGGCCGGGATCGAACTGGTGCGCTACGGCTCGCAGCAGGAAGCCAACCTCGACATGGTGTCCGGGCGTATCGACGCGATGCTGGCCGACTCGGTCAACCTCAGCGACGGTTTCCTGAAAACCGACGCCGGCAAAGGCTTCGAATTCGTCGGCCCGACCTACGAAGACGCCAAGTACTTCGGCGGCGGCGCTGGCATCGCGGTGCGCAAGGGCGATACCGCGCTGGCTGAGCAGTTCAACAAAGCCATCACCGAAATCCGCGCCAATGGCGAGTACAAGAAAGTCCAGGACAAGTACTTCGACTTTGACGTATACGGCCATTAATACGCCGTGAAAAAAAGTGGCCCCGTTTGCGCGGTGGCCACTTTTTTTATGTTCTTTTATTGATGGAAATTATCTGTGGGAGCGAGCCTGCTCGCGAAAGCGGTCTGACATTCGACATCGTCATCGTCTGACCTGACGCATTCGCGAGCAGGCTCGCTCCCACAAGGATTTGCGTAATCCAGCTATTCAGGAGTTTTTCATGCAACGCATCGACCACGTTCTGCCCTGGAGCCACTTGGGCAGCGAGCGCTCCCTCAGCGTGTTCCGCTACGGCGCCGGCAGCCGCAAGGTGTATATCCAGGCCAGCCTGCACGCCGATGAACTGCCGGGCATGCGCACCGCGTGGGAACTCAAGCTGCGCTTGAACGAACTGGAACGGCAGGGCCGTTTGCAGGGCATTATCGAACTGGTGCCGGTGGCCAATCCGATTGGCCTGGATCAGCATCTGCAAGGCAATCACATGGGCCGCTTCGAATTGGGCAGCGGCAAGAATTTCAACCGCGCATTCGTCGAACTCAGCGCCCCGGTCGCGGCGCTGGTTGGCGAGCGTCTGGGCGCGGATGCCGAGGCCAACGTCGCGCTGATCCGCCAGGCCATGGCTCAGGTCTTCGAAGAATTGCCAGCGCCGGCCTCGCAGTTGGAAGCCTTGCACCGCTTGTTGCTGCGCCACGCCTGCGACGCCGACATCACCCTCGATCTGCATTGCGACTTCGACGCTGCGATTCACCTCTACGCGCTGCCGCAACACTGGCCGCAATGGCAATCGCTGGCGGCGCGGTTGCAGGCCGGCGTCGCGTTGCTCTGCGAGGATTCCGGCGGTAGCTCGTTCGATGAGTCCTGCTCGACACCGTGGCTGCGTCTGGCCAAAGCATTCCCGAACGCGGCGATTCCGGCGGCGAATCTGGCGACGACGCTGGAGCTGGGCAGCATGGGCGACACCCGCGTCGATCAGGCTCAGGCCAACTGCGAAGCGATTCTGGGCTTTCTTGCCGAGCAGGGTTTCATCAGCGGCGACTGGCCGGCGGCGCCGAGCGAATGTTGTGAAGGTCTGCCGTTTGAAGGCACCGAATACCTGTTCGCCCCGCACCATGGCGTGGTCAGTTTCTTGCGCAATGCCGGCGAGTGGGTAGAGCAGGGCGATGCGCTGTTCGAGGTTGTTGACCCGTTGCAGGATCGCGTGACCACCGTGCGCGCCGGCACCAGCGGGGTGCTGTTTGCGATTGATCGCGGGCGTTATACCGAGCCGGGGATCTGGCAGGCGAAGGTGGCGGGGCGGGTGCCGTTTCGTACCGGCAAGCTGACCAACGACTGACAGGTTGCGGTGAAGGTGCGGGCCTCTTCGCGAGCAGGCTCGCTCCCACAGGGGGAACGCATTTCAACGGTGGGAGCGAGCCTGCTCGCGAAAGGGCCATCAGCCACGCCACAAAATTTGGATCCTCAGCCGAGAATGTTAGGCTCCCCCCGAACCCGACACTCTGTGAAGGAACGCTGCAATGCTGAAATTGTTCGCCCTGCTGACTCTGCTCGCATCCACCGCCGTCCACGCGCAAACCACCCTGCAATCCGACCTGCCGCTCAAATACCTCGAACAGGTCCACGCCGACGCCGAACCACGTCCGCTGGTGATTTTCCTGCACGGTTACGGCAGTAACGAGGCCGATCTGATCGGCATGAAATTTCAGCTGCCGGCGCAGTACAACTACCTTTCCGTGCGCGCACCGATGACGTTGGGTGAAGGGCGTTTCCAGTGGTTTCGCAAGAAGGGCGAAGGCGCCTACAACGGCGAGACCGATGATCTGAAGGTCAGCGGCCAGAAGCTGCGCGACTTTATCGCTCAGGCGGCGAAGAAATATCACGCCGCGCCGGACAAGGTGTACCTGATCGGCTTCAGCCAGGGCGCGATGATGAGCTACGAAGTGGGCCTGCGCGCGCCGGTGGCCGTGGGCGGGTTTGCCGCGTTGAGCGGGCGCTTGTTGCCGGTGCTCAAAGCCGAACTCAAGCCCGGGCAAGCGCCACTGCCGGTGAGCATATTTATCGGCCACGGCACCGCTGATGATCCGGTGCCTTACCGTCACGGCACCGAGGCCAACGCGCTATTGCACAAGCTCGATTACCAGCCCGAGTTTCACGCGTATCCGGGCGTCGGCCACAGCATCAGTGCGGCCGAATTGCGCGATCTGAATGGCTGGCTGCAGCGGCTCAATCCTTGACGATGGCTTTGACCAGGGCATCGTGAGCTTTCTTGTCGCTGGCGCGGGAAATCACCTGCACCAACGCCATCTTCGTCCCCGAGCCGGCCAGCAATGTGGTGTTCAGCGTCTGGCCACCGCCCTGGGTGGCGGTGCTGTCAACCTGACGCAGTCCGAGGCCGGTGCCTTTCTGGGTCAGGCTTTTCTCGCTGAGTTTGTTGAAGTCCGGCAGGGCCTTGCGCTGATCGTCGATGAAACTCGACACGCTGCCGTCGAGAAACTCACCGTCGTTGTCCTTGACGTTCTGCCCAGCCGGGATCTGGTTTTCGGCGGCGATGACCACGGTCTTGGTGGTCTGGTTGGTGTACATCGTGCCCTTGGCCCCGCTTGGGCTGGCGGGCAGCGGGTCAGCGACAAAGCCTTTGGGCAGGACGAAGGCAAACTTGCCGTCGAGCAGCGAAACCTTCTCGGTTTTGACCTTTTCCTTGGCGGCTTGCGCGTTGATCGCGGCGAAACCAGCGACGGCCGCCAGCATCAGGACGACGGCTTTTTTGCTCAACAATGACATCTGAAATCTCCGGGAAATGGTCGCGCGAGGCGGGCGATCATCCCATGGAGCATGCCGGGCGTTCCAGCGCGATTCCTCCGGGCGGTTATTGCGCTTGCGCCTTGGCCAATGGCCGCGCCAGCAGACGCCGGGTCAACCCGAGCATCGCCACCGACACTGCCACGCCTACGACAAAACCGTTGAGGCCCATGCTTGGCAGCGTCAGGGCCGACACCAGACAGAACGCCGAGAACGAATACATGCCGGTTGCCGTTGCGCGCAATAACGCAGCGGTAAACGCCGGGCCGCGGGTTTGTTGCGAGAATACCGCCATGACGCTGCCAAGCACCGGGAACACCGCGAGCAGGCCGCTCCAGCGTTCGCCGACGGTGCTTGCCAGCATCGTCACCACCAGCGTCAGCGCCGCACCGGCGATCATCCGCCAGATCAGTTTGTCCGACTTCGGTGCTGGCCCGTTCAAAACCGGCTGCACTTCGGGGAACAGATAAGGCGAAGCGAGCAGTGCCACCGCTGCCGCAATCACCGAGAACGGCAAGGACGCCGGAATCACCGACAACACCGTCGCCAGCGCGGCCCACACCGCCAGTGAAATGGTCAACGCCCACGGCCAGTTCGCCCGCTGCGCCACCTGCGCATAAGTGATGCAGAAAGCGATCATCGCGAACATCGCCGACAGCGCCGCCACCGCCGATTGCGCGGCAAACTGCGGCCCTTGTTCAATCGCCAGAAAGAACAGAATCGGTCCGACCACCACCGGCAATCCCGACAGCCACCCGGCCACGCTCGGCCCCCAACGTTTGCCCGCCAGGGAAATCAGCAGGAGAAAACCGGGAATCAGCAGCAGTTTGAGGATCAGCACGCGGGTGTCTCCATCGGGTCAGGATGAGCCACGTTAGCACTGCCGATTAAAGATTGCTGCCTATGTTCGCAATTTTTGTATACAAAAATTCAGGCGCGAATCCGGCTATGCTTTGATCATCACAATGCAGCGGAGACGATACGGCGATGAACAGAACACCCAAGCTCGTACGTGGCTGTTGTGGCATCGGCTTGTGGGCACTGTTGCTGACGCCGACGTGGGCCAATTGGCAGGACGCAGTGCCAGGGGCGCAAATCATCGGCAGTGGCGATTTCAGCGTGTTCGGCTTCGATGTTTACAGCGCTCGTTTGTGGAGTGCTGCACGGCCGCTGGCGGACGGCCAGCCGTTTGCTCTGGAGCTGATCTACCGGCGCAACATCTCGCGAGACGATCTGGTCAGCACCAGCGTCGATGAGATCAAACGCCTTGCCGGTCCTCGGGTCACTTCAGCGCAATTGGCCGGCTGGCAGGCGCAGATGCAGCAATCCTTTGTCGACGTCCAGGCCGGCACGCGCATAACCGGCGTGTATCTGCCGGGGCAGGGCGCGCGGTTTTTTGTCGGGCAGAAGCTCCAGCATGAGATCGAGGATCCGCAGTTTGCCGAGGCGTTTTTCGATATCTGGCTGGATCCGCGAACACGCAGTCCCGAGTTGCGCGAGCAGTTGCTGGGGGTGAACCCATAGGTTCAGTGATCTTTGCGCTTCAAGGCATCAGGCGAAACGACTAAGCTGCCGGGCTCCCGTTTTTGTTTCTGGATGTGTGCGTGAAATTCAGTTTGCCCAAAATCGCCACCGCGCCGTTTTGCCCGCCGGAAGTGGCCGGCAGTGTTGCGGTCGATCCGACTGCCACGTTCTTCAAACGTGTGCTGCGCTTCGCCGGCCCCGGTTTGCTGGTGTCGATCGGCTACATGGACCCGGGCAACTGGGCGACCGCGATCGAGGCCGGTTCGCGTTTTGGCTACAGCCTGTTGTTCGTGGTGCTGCTGGCGAGTCTGGCCGGCATGGTCGTGCAGTGCCTGTGTTCGCGGCTGGGCATCGCCACTGGTCGCGATCTGGCGCAGTTGTCCCGCGAGCGTTACAGCCCGCCGACCGCGCGCCTGCAATGGCTGCTGGCGGAAATCTCGATCATCGCCACCGACCTCGCCGAAGTGCTCGGCTGCGCTCTCGCGTTTCACTTGCTGCTCGGTTGCTCGCTGACCTTCGGCATCGCTCTGACGGCGTTCGACACGCTGCTGGTGCTGGCCCTGCAGAACCGGGGATTTCGCCGTCTCGAAGCGATCATGCTGGTGCTGGTCGCGACCATCGGTGTGTGTTTCTTCGTCGAATTGTTGTTGATCAAACCGTACTGGCCAGACGTCGCGATGGGCTTCAAACCGTCGCTGTCGGCTATTGGCGATGCGGCGCCGCTGTATCTGGCCATTGGCATCCTCGGCGCCACAGTGATGCCGCATAACCTGTATCTGCACACCTCGATCGTGCAGACGCGGATGATCGGCAAGGATCTGGCGAGCAAACAGGACGCGGTGAAACTGGCACGCATCGACACCATCGGTTCGCTGGCCCTGGCGCTGCTGGTCAACGCGGCGATCCTGATTCTCGCGGCGGCGGCGTTTCACCAGTCCGGACACACCGATGTGGTCGATATTCAGGACGCGTATCACCTGCTCGACCCGCTGGTTGGCGGTGCGCTGGCCAGTGTGCTGTTCGGCGTGGCACTGCTCGCGTCGGGGCAAAGTTCGACCTTCACCGGGACCATCGCCGGGCAGGTGATCATGGAGGGCTATCTGAACCTGCGCATCCCGTGCTGGCAGCGGCGTTTGATCACCCGCGGGCTGGCGCTGATTCCGGCGTTCATCGGCGTATGGCTGCTCGGTGATGGCGCTATCGGCAAGCTGCTGGTGTTGAGCCAGGTAGTGCTCAGCCTGCAACTGCCGTTTGCCTTGTACCCGCTGAATCGCATGACCAACGACCGGCAGTTGATGGGGCCGTTCGTCAATCGCTGGCCCACGCGGGTGCTGGCCTGGGGGCTGTTTGTGTTGATCAGCGGGGCGAACAGTTGGTTGATATTGCAGTGGGCGGTTTGATCACTGTGTTGCGGTGACTGGCAGGGCCTCTTCGCGAGCAGGCTCGCTCCCACTGGTTGCGCGGGTGATGCCAATTCAGGTGATCAGCCGACGAGGGGTCATCCATCAACTTGTTTCGCGGCGGGCGAGCCTATACTGTATATGCACACAGTAAAGAGCCCGCGCCATGCAAATCATCGACAAGCTGAGCATCCTCGCCGACGCCGCCAAGTACGACGCCTCCTGCGCCAGCAGCGGTGCGCCCAAGCGCAGCTCCGAGGGCAAGAGCGGGCTCGGTTCGACGGACGGCATGGGCATTTGCCACAGCTACACGCCGGACGGGCGCTGTGTGTCGTTGCTGAAAATCCTGCTGACCAACTTCTGCCTTTACGATTGCCAATATTGCGTCAACCGCCGTTCCAGCGATGTGCCGCGTGCGCGCTTCACCCCGGAAGAAGTCGTGACGCTGACGATGGATTTCTACCGGCGCAACTGCGTCAGCGGCCTGTTTCTCAGCTCCGGGATCATCCGCTCGGCGGACTACACCATGGAGCAACTGGTGCGCGTGGCGAAGCTGCTGCGTGAAGAGCACGAATTTCGCGGCTACATCCATTTGAAGACCATTCCGGAAGCCGATCCGGCCTTGATTGAGGAGGCTGGGCGCTATGCCGACCGCCTCAGCGTCAACATCGAACTGCCCACCGACGCCAGCCTGCAGACACTGGCGCCGGAGAAGGACATCACCTCGATCAAGCAAGCGATGAACACCATCTACACCGGCGTGCAGACGGTATTGAACGAACCGCGCTCGGCAAAATTCGCCCCGGCCGGGCAGAGCACGCAACTGATCGTCGGTGCCGATGACACCGACGACAGCACCATCCTCCACAGCGCTCAGTCCCTGTATGGCAACTTCCGTTTGCGCCGGGTCTATTACTCGGCATTCAGTCCGATCCCCGACAGCCCGAAAAGCGTGCCGCTCGCCGCGCCACCGCTGATGCGCGAGCACCGTTTGTATCAGGCTGATTTCCTCCTGCGCAGCTACGGCTACAGCGCTGACGAATTGCTCAAAGGCCCGGGCAATCTGGCGCTCGATATCGACCCGAAGCTGGCCTGGGCGTTGGAAAATCGCGAAGTGTTCCCGCTGGACCTCAATCGTGCCGACGCGACGTTGATCGCACGCATCCCGGGCATCGGCTTGCGCACCACCGAGCGCCTGGTCGAGTTGCGCCGCCAGCGCCGCATCCGTTACGAAGACGTCGCGCGGATGCGCTGCGTGCTGGCCAAGGCGAAGCCTTTCATCATCACCAGCGATTACCACCCGCAACAGGCGGAAGTCACCAGCCACATGCTCTATCAGCAATTGCGCGACCGACCGATGCCGCAGCAGATGGGGTTGTGGGGATGATCAGTCTTGATTGCGATGACCTGTTCGACACATGGCGTCAGCAGGCGCGCTGGTTGCTCAGCCATGAGATCGATCCGAGTCTGGTGAGCTGGGCGGCGGAAGGCGTTGGCGATCTGTTTGCCAGTGATGATCACATGCCCGAAGGGCAGGGGCCGTTTCAGGCGCGTATTCCCCGTGCGCTGCTTGCCACCCTCGAACAAGCGGCGCGCTATCGCGGCGAACAGCGCTGGAGCCTGTTGTATGAAGTGCTCTGGCGGGTCAGTCACGGCGACCGCACGGCGATGATGGCCGGCGACAAACTCGGCAGCGAGTTGCAGCGCCGCATCAAGCAGGTCAGCCGCGAGGCCCATCATCTGCATGCGTTTGTGCGTTTCATCGAGCGGCCCAAGGATCTGCCTGGTCCACAATACGTGGCGTGGCACGAACCGGCCCATGACATCCTGCACAGCGCCAGCGAGCACTTTACCGGGCGCATGGGCCAGCATCGCTGGTTGATCGCCACACCGCGTGATGGTGTGTACTACGACGGTGAGCAATTGATTCACGAGCGGCAGTGCCCGATTGAATGGCAGCAACTGGCACAGAACGTCGATGACCCCCACGGCGATTTGTGGTTGACCTACTACAGCCACATCTTCAACCCGGCGCGGTTGAACCCGAAGGTCATGCAAGGGCATTTGCCGGTGCGGTTCTGGAAGAATCTGCCGGAGGGCGAGTTGATACCGGGATTGATCACCCAGGCGCGGATGGGCAAGCAGCAGAATGGGCAGGCGAGCGGAATCGCCAGTCGAGCCGGGAAGCGGATTGCTTTGAAATAGAAGATGAACAAAAAAGCCCTCCATCAATCACTCAATGGAGGGCTTTTCCAACATCAACAACGGTCAATTCAAACCTTGACGATCCAGCCCGCTGGCGCTTCGATGTCGCCGGTCTGCACGCCAGTCAGCTCTTTGTAGAGCTGCTGGGTCACCGGGCCTACCTCGGTTTCGCTGTGGAACACATGCAGGTGATCGTTGTAGCTGATGCCGCCAATTGGCGTGATCACCGCAGCGGTACCGCAGGCACCGGCTTCCTTGAAGTCCGCCAGCTTGTCGATCAGCACGTCGCCTTCAACCACTTCCAGGCCCAGACGCGATTTGGCCAGTTCGATCAGCGACAGGCGGGTGATGCCTGGCAGGACCGATGGCGAGTTCGGGGTGACGAACTTGTTGTCGTGGGTGATCCCGAAGAAGTTGGCCGAACCGACTTCCTCGATCTTGGTGTGGGTCATCGGATCGAGGTAGATCGCGTCGGCGAAGTTGGCTTTCTTGGCTTTCGAGCCCGGCATCAGGCTGGCAGCGTAGTTGCCACCGACCTTGGCCGCACCAGTCCCTTGCGGGGCCGCGCGGTCGTAGCTGGAGATCTGGAAGTTGTGCGGGGTCAGGCCGCCCTTGAAGTAGGCGCCGACCGGGATGCAGAAGATCGAAAAGATGAATTCGGGCGCAGTGCGTACGCCGATGTTGTCACCGACGCCGATCACGAACGGGCGCAGGTACAGCGCGCCGCCGGTGCCGTACGGCGGGATGAAACGCTCGTTGGCGCGAACCACGGCTTTGCAGGCTTCGATGAACTGCTCGGTATCGACCGTCGGCATCAGCAGACGCGCGCAGCTGCGTTGCATGCGCAGGGCGTTCTGGTCCGGGCGGAACAGGTTGATCGAGCCGTCCTTGCAGCGATAGGCCTTCATGCCTTCGAAGCACTGCTGACCGTAGTGAAGGGCGGTGGAGCCTTCGCTGATGTGCAGGACGTTATCTTCGGTCAGGGTGCCTTTGTCCCACTCGCCATCGCGAAAGTACGACAGATAGCGCTTGTCGGTCTTGATGTAGTCAAAACCCAGCTTGTCCCAATTGATGCTTTCGTTACCCATGACACCCTCTATCACTGAACAACCGCCGAAACGGTTCAAGGCTTCTGAC
>Ga0308166_1000349_pt1 | contig 70244 bp, 82 predicted proteins | sample PhyCR2_2_FD_202137 | JGI IMG/M metagenome (GOLD analysis project Ga0308166, IMG submission 202137) | Phyllosphere microbial communities from UC Gill Tract Community Farm, Albany, California, United States - DLSLCC.R2 | ecosystem: Host-associated > Plants > Phyllosphere > Unclassified | place...
TAATAATTTCTAATTTCTTGTCATAATTTAATAAATTTGAATACAGATTTTGTTTAAAAAAATGATTAATTATTGAAAGATCTTTTTCCTGAGATGGAGACAATCTTGGAAACAAATCCCTTTTTATAGCATTGCATGGCTCTGAAGAATAAGGCAACTGCTTAATAGAAGAGTTCCCTGCATCATCTAACTCGGTTTCAAAAATCATAAGGCTTGTTTCCTTGAACAAATATTTTTCTTATTTTCGCATAAAAGGAAAATAAAAATCAATAATAATTAAGTAAATGATGCAATTTTTCTCCTATTCATAATTTATTTTCTCCATTATGACCACCCTCTTTTATCGTTATTTAACGACCAATTTATGGTAAGTGCATATAATATTGACTTCGAAGAAACAAGATCCTAAGTTAAATGATTAGAGTAAGATTGTAGTATCAGGAAAGAAAAAGATGTTTCATAGCGAACAATCTTTACAAGAGACTATTCTAAACGTCTTTATAAAGCAACATATGAAAAATATCTTTCAGATGAAGGAATCACTGTTTTTGAAAACTCTAAAAAAGAATTGATTGATAAAGTAAAAATGTTTGAAGAGATGTTGCCTGTAATTAAAGTGTGATGTTTTCTTTTATTAAATAAGCTTAGAATGTATCTAAGCTTAGATTTTTGTATCTTTATTTTATATATTTATATCTAACTATTAATATAACTTTCAAGTTCATCTAAACTATAAGTTTATTCTTTTTACAGGTTTAGAATAATCAAAATTATTCATACCTAACATATTACCTCCCATAATTTTTATTATTATTTCTTTAAACTCTTCTAATTTTTTTGCCCGATTTTCATAAAACTCTTCCATACTCCTATTATTTCTCATTATTAAATCTTTAAATTCTTCTTTTCCTTTTTCTATAGCATCTAAAAGTCCCTCCAAAGATATACCTGTAGCTGCATATACGGTAGCTTCATCAGAGCAACTGGGAGGTAATTTATACACCAAGAAAGACTGTATAATTTTATCTACATTATCATATGGTTTTTCACTTACTCTCCTTTTAAAAAATTCAGTTAACATGGCATTAGATGGTTCTAAAATGTCATTACTTATTTTTGGTCTTTCATCTTCCTCGACTATTCTGTTCATATATTTATAAAAATCTTTTTCTGATATATCTGGATTTAAATTTCTCATCAGATGAATAATTTCTTTTTCGCCCATCCATTCACCATCAAAACAGTATTCATCGTAATTAGCAAAGTCATTATAATCTTTCATTTTATTCTCCTTTTTTATTTATACTGGCTATAATTAAGTCATTTCTATTTTATATTTTTAAATTAGTTTACAGCCACAACCTCTGCTATTTTTGTGAACAGGGATTTTTTACAAACTTGATTTATACTAAACAAATCGAAAGTTAGACTTTTAAAATAAAGGTTTATTAAATCATTATTTTCACTAATTTTTATCTGTTCATAGCTATTATTTTTATATTCATATAATTCTATCTCTTCAATTCTGTTATTTTTATCGATTTTCGAGTTCAGAGCACTCTCATCTGTAGATATAAATGTTCTCACAGTTTTACCCTCAACTATATCTATTAAACAGTTAGCTCTTTTTATATCAGATTTTTCTTTTACCAATAACATTTTATTAGTAGCTGGTAAAATATATGGGAATAATAAATTTTCATTCACACCACTTTTTCTATGTAAACTAGTCAACAAACCTTTCTTAACATCATCTATAGCTATTAATAAAGGGTTTATATTCACGTTATCAACATTATCTTTATCCAGAATAACAAAAGGAAGTTTAGAGTTATCTTTCAGTTTAATTAAAAATTTGTCATCCACAAAAATAAATATATCACTTTTTTCTGAGCTAAAGTTTAACGATATATTATATTTTTTTTCTAAACTATCTATCTCATCATCAATCAGTAGCTCTATCATTTCTATATTTAAAGCTCCTTTCTTATTAGTCATTAAAACATGGGAATAATAATTTTCCACTTTCTTTTTGTTGTTCATCCTCGCTGTTCTCGACACTATCCTTATAGTATTTATATTCGATGACAAATCAAAATTTATAGTGCCATTACAAAAAATTTGTTTTTTTAATTCTATTTCATTCATAATTTTTTTAATCTTATTTTTATATTTAAAGCTTAAGGCATATAATTGATTATTACTCATAAAAAACTCTTTATTCTTTGACCTTTTTTGCTCTTTTTGTTTTTCTTGTTCTTTTCTGAACATGTCATTATCTTCTAAAACCCATCCTTGTGTAACAAAAGCTTTTTTATTGTTCCTTATGTTATACAAAGATTTTAATTTAATTTGAGAGTATAAATCAAAATTTTGGATAGCTGTTGAAATATTTCCGGCTTTATCTATTTTTTCAAAGTAAGGCAATAGTGTATGTTTCCATTTTGATTCTTGCTCAAAGATAACATTGGAATCTTTAGTATATTTATCATCAAACATTAGAAATACATAAGACTCATTTTCCACCATACCAATTTCTTCTACTGAGGATTTTATTATTTTAAATTCAGATTCTATATTATATTTTTCTCTTATATACTCAATGAGTACTTCTATTTGGTCTGGATGTTTTTTATTATAATCTTCATATTCATTTTGTTGCATTATTACATTTATTTTTTTAACACTTTTATTTAAGTTATAAAAATCTGAAAATATATACTCAGGTCTAAATAAAACCTCATCATAAGTTATTTTTAGTTTATCAAATGTGTCTTTTAATTTTTTATATGCATATAATTGAGTAGCCATTTTTGATAATAAAAAATTTTGAGAACTTTGTAAATTTAAAAAACTCCTTGTATATGTTCTCGCATCTATTTTATCTTTATAGAATTTTTTAGAGACAGTAGATATTCCATCATAAACATTTGATGTGTTTTGTGAAGCTTCGAAAACTTGGTGTTTAAGTGTGAAACCACACATGTCTTTATCATAGGTTATCTTGAAAACAAAACCATCAAGTATATCTATAGATATTTTCGTTTGATTTCTATAGATCTTTTTTTGATCTTCATGTGTATTTAATAATATATCACCATATAAAAAATTCTCATTTACATTATAATTAGCATTAATTTTTTCTAATAAAACAGCCTTAAAACTCATCTCTATTACACTTCTCAAAAAATAATCTCTATTATTAGAAATCAATGAAAAATCAAATTTTAAGGCGGATTTTTTCTCAGAAATAAATATAACTAAATATTTTCTTATATTTTCGTCATCTTGCTTTATTGAAAATAGATTATAGGGCATTCCTGAACAGTTTGTTTTAACATAACTATTACTATTTTTTATTTCTGATTGAACCTTTTTATTTAGATCTGAATAATAATTAGGATCACCTTTAGAGTATGGCATTTCTATTTGCATAAAAGAGATATAAAAATTATTTATATTTGAATTCCCTCCATAAATATTTTTTGCTATTGGTCTCTCAAACCACGATTCTATAAGTGCATCTGTAAAGTCATTTTCACTTAAATCAAAATTGCTTAAAAGAACATCTTTTTGGTACTCTTTTTTAATCTTATTAATTTTCATTTTACTTTCTCCTCTAAATCCATTGAAATTATAAATTTTTCTACATTTTTTCCTTCTACTATGTTAGGCACTCTGGATATAAAATTCATGTATAAAGCTCTTTTACCAAGATGCACATTTAACCCGTCACTAACATTACTATTCTTTTCGGGATGCATATTTAAATAAATGAACTCTATATTATATTTATTATCAACAAGGTTTCTTATTGTATCTACTTTATCATCTATTCTTGAATTTGTTTTTTTAAATGCATTATCATTATTTACATTCCAGTTTTTAACATCAACACAATATAAAGTTGAATTATTTAAAATATAAAAATCAAACAATTCATATGTTCTCTTAGCAATTGGCTCACCAAACCATTCTTTCATATTATTATATTTAACATTATGTTCTTTCAAATAACACTCAAATATCATTTCACCAACATTACCTTTTATTATATCCTTGAAATAAATATCTGGGACTATTTCTAAATCCACATTACATTCTGAATTATGGCTCATTATATATTGCTTATAAAAATCACTCAGATTATTATCAATAGCATTTACTTTCAGTTCATCAGCATAGGAAAACAGAATATAATTATCTATTTTGTATCCTGTTTCTGTTATATCCGTATAACAGAAATCATTATAATTTATTCCTATTTTCACATTGCTACAATGTGAGGGAATATTAATTATTACATTATCTCTAAGCAAAACTATTTTATTTTTAAAAGCACACTGCATTAAAAGACCATTATTTTTATTGATAAAATCATTAAGCTTTTTAACTATATCATAATAAGGATTTGTATAGCCCCTTATTATTTCATTAAACTCTTTAAACCATTTGTAATTTTCATTACCCTGTCTGTATTGTGATAAAGCGTCTGTATAATCTTCTTTAAAAAATTTAGACACCATATTAAAAGAATCCTTACTGATATTTTTCATCTTCTTCCGGCTTTTTGGGTCAAAACTATGTCGGCTTGCATAATATAAAGAAGCTTTAAGAATACTTTTATTTAATAGAGAAAAATTGTCTAAAATACTGACATCAAGTTCTTTATGAATTTTATATATTTGAGAGAACCCAAACATAATATCTTCAAAAAGCTCATTTCTATCATTGTTAACAAAATAAATAGATGTATCAATTTTACAATCTCTTCTTTCAATTCTTCCAGCAGCTTGCATAATTGTTTTTACATATTCCATTAAATGCTCATCCATTAATATTCTAAACAAATCTGGGTTATTCAAACCATCTTTAAAATATTCAATTGTCTTATTACCTTTATAAGCGAGGTTTTTCATGAGTAAAAGATAATTAGATATATTACATAGTCCGAACTTAGAATCTTTAATTGATGTATAATATGGACTTGAAATGAAATAAAGTGATTCAAAGTCTGTATTTTCATCCTGTGTCAGATTTAAACCTGTTCCAGCGCTTACAAACGATGACACTAGAATGAGTATAGTATTAGGGTCTTTTTTCATTAGATCCTTTAAATTAGGCATTTTACCCAATTCTGCATCAAAACAAACAATTCTGATTTTTTTATTTGTTCCTCTTATTGGACTTATATCGAATATTTTTCCTTTATTTTCATCCCCAATAATATTTTCTTTAACACTATAATCAGAACCGAATACATTTGACATCATATTATTTGTTTTACTTTTCACAATTTCCTTGTAAAAATTGTTCGTCAGTGTCATTATCATGGCATTTTTGTTATTATGGAAAGCATGGGCTATACTATTCCACACACCCTCTATTTCTTTTTTGTGAAAGTGATTTCTTATATTTTTATAGCTGGAGTTTGATTTTAATTTTTCAACAATATCAAACATTAAATTATTTTCCTCAACTTTAGAAGCATAACTTTCTATTTTATCAGACACATCTATTCCTTCTTTCGCATTTTCAGCATTAACATTATTTATATTCTTTATCTTAAATTCTTCTATATAGGCTATATTATTGTCATACTTTATTTTATTTATTGTTACACTATTTCTTTTTCTGAATCTATCTTCAATAAATTCAACCATCGGATTGTCTTCATAATTTTCTCTTTTATCTATATTAATTAGGTTATTGTTAAAGTATTTTTCATTTACTTGCTTGAAAAATTCTTCACTGTAATTACCTGAGAATATATTATTCAATCCCCTTGTTGCACTTAAAAGAAACACTTTATTATTTTTTTGTTGTAAAATTCTTAAAATGTTTACTTCTGGCAATTCATTGATTAAAAATATATTTAACCTGATTTTTATATATGAACTATCCTCATTTAGTGTGCCTTTAAAATTATAATCGCAGGAAAACACAATCTTGGATAAAAAATAAGCGAAAAGTATATTTATTTCTTCTGTTTCAGTTACATTTGTATATGAATCAAACATATCCTCAAGATAATCTTTATGTTTAACAGCTTGGTAAATTAAAGTGTAAAGGGGGTTGTTTTGATTATCTTCCATTGAATTTCTAAAGTAATTCAAAGATTTTTGAGTCATTTTTCTTGATACATAAAATAAACACAATATAACTTGTAATAAATCATGTAAGGTATATTCTTCTTCCATCATGTTTTTATCTTTTTCTTGAATATCTTTATATAGATATACAACATCTTCATCTGTATTGGGATAAATTTTTATGGATTTTAACAATTCCTGGTTCATTATCACTTTAGATGTAAATGCCATAATATTCTGGCAAACAGAAGTTATAAAATCGTAGTCCTTCTTATGAATATAAATACCTTGTTCGTTATCTGACACAAATTTAAAAAAGTTATCAATTTTAGTATCATCTGTGAAAACAGTCTTTTCCTTTAACACTTTTCTTAATTCATTTATCAAACTTACTTTTTGATTATTGAATTTTTCATTTACAATTATTTTGTTCATTTTTTTAGGTTTCGAATTGTTAATCCATCTATGAATAGTGGATAAACTATGAACTAAATTAACTTCTTCATTAATTATATCTTTATAACTATAACCATTAAGTATTTTATTGTAAGCTGTGTGCTCTTCGTCTATTACATAGGAAAAGGATATATTATTATTTGTATAATAATTACCAATAATTTCAAAAAAATCATTTCTAAAATAATTTGAAACTTCTTCATCGCTTGATTTTAAATATTTAAAAATATTAGCAACTTTTTTATCGTCACAACCCGACATTAAAAAATCTATAGGTTTCTTTAAAATTATTTTATATTTTTTGCTATTTCTTTCTCTTTCCTCTGAGTATGCTATTCTCGTTGCTGCTTTATCTGTTGTTAACAATATCACTATGTTTTTAAATTTAGCTATTTCAAAAGGTAATACGAAACATAATAACTGATATATAAACTCTTCATTTTTACCTCTGGTACTTGATGAATTTACAATGGAATCAAGCTCATTATTAGGAATTGCCATTGCAAAAAATTCAGCCAAGTTTCTTATAGCTAAGGTAAACTCTTTTCCTAATTTAGTTTTTTCTTCTTTATATTTATCTAAATCTGGATAACTCTCTTTTTCTTCTTCCTCACATATATTCATATATGCTGTGTAGACTTTCTTAACATCCATAATATCTGGATGTTTTTTATCTGACCATTTAGTTATTTCATCATCTGTAGTGTCTTCATCTAAACCTTTTACAATTTTCTGCCTTTCAAAATAATAATATTTTATTTTTCTATTTAATGATTTTGTTTCTATACTTGAAAAAATTCTATTTAATGTATCGGCTTGTTTTTCGAAACTCCCCAAGTTAATGTCATCTATTACTGCGAGATTATTCATATCTAAATTACACAAATCAATAGTTGAACGATAAACCAATATAGACACGTCTTTATTTATTGACTCTTTGTAAATATCAGCACTAATAACTAACTGATTTTTTTGGGGAGCCGAAAACACCATAATTTTTCTGACATTTTTATTAGAAAATTTTATGAAGTTTAATACAGCATTATAGGTTTTACCTGAACCTGTTCCGTCATTTAATAAAAATAAGTTTTTATCTCCATAATGATTAAAGATTTTTGATATTTCTACTCGTAAATTTTTAACAGGATTTTGTGATGACAGAACTGGTATAATAGTAGACTTATTTATTGCTTTTGAAACAATAAGATCTTTATCTTTTGTTAATTCTAAAATACCTTTTTTTAGTAAACTCATATAGGCTGATAATTTGCTTATATTCATTGTTAACATCAAATTTTCAATGTTATCTTGCATTGATAACTTAGAGTTATAATCTCCAACCTCCAAATCAACTGTATCTATTTTTTCATTTACTTTGTTAAAAAGGGCAGCTATAAAATATTTAATACTTTTATCTTTTATATAGATAAATTTTTCAGGAGATTTAACAAATAAATTTGGTTTTTTTCGATAATCCGTTGATGTGTCAAAAATGCAGGGTAAACCATACAGTTTGCATAAAATTGAATTTGCATTGTAGTCATTATTAAATTTTTTAGACATTACCTCACTTAAATTAATTAATATTTCACTATTCAGACTTATATCTTTTATTATCCATTTATTGAAGTTATCATATATAGAACTTAGCATAAAGGTAATAACTTCCTTATTCCATTTATTTTTTTTATCTGTCATAAATAATCCTCATGTAATTTTTATTTAATTTTAATCAAAAAATAAGATAAAAATCAATAGGTTTTTTTATAGTGTAAGTAAGCAACTCGGTTTTTGAAAAGGGCAAAATCAAGGTGCATCTTATTGAATTTGTATTTTTTAGCATTGATTTTAATTAAGGAAAAAATGAGGATATCTTAATTTTAATATTATTAATTTATTATTTTTATGTATAACACATTTGTATATGAAAATTAGCAACTATTTAAAAATACTTTCAACAAATAAGGAATATAATATGAGTGAAGATTACAAAAGAAGAGCTGATTCGGAAGCCTTAAAATTATTTAATGATAAAGAATTAAAAACCATTCATGAGATTGCTATAGATTGTAAAAAAAATAGAGATTCTAAATATAAAGGTCAACATTATGGAAGAGGGGATGAACTCTATAAAGCTGTATTAGAAGATTATAAAAATATGAGAAAAAGAGAATACTCTATACCTGAAGATATAAGAAAATTAAAGGATATGGAAGATGAATATAGTAAAAAAAGACTTAAAAATTTAGAAGATGATTTGGAGAAGATTAAAGATGAGCTTAGCAAAATAAATTAAAAAATAAAAAACAATAATACCGTTTAAGAAACTTATTATTGTTTTTTATAGAGAACATAATACATAATTTTGTTATATTCTTTTTTTGCTTTTAACATCATTAATCAATTCTGTTAATGCTACATTAGACTTTATTTTTATTTTTTCTCTAAATGCTTCAAATTCTTTATCTTTTGTTAAATCCTTTCCTATTATTTCATTAATATTTTTCACAAGCACATCTTCATTTAATTTTATTTTAACTGGAATTGTTTTTGCAGATATATTCTCTATATTTTGTTTATAAAAAGGAGGAGCTTCTATGGATAATGATTTATTATTAAAAAATTTTTGAAGTATATTTAAAATATCCACTTTCAGTTTTGATTCATTAGCATTATCTCTCTTAAAGATTCTGCTTATATCATTTCTTATAAATTTTTCTATTTTATCCTTGATATTAGGGGATTCTTCAAAATTTTCCCATTCTAATAGTTTAATATCATCACAATATATTTTCAAATCCGAATTATTGATTGTTATTTTATAAGATTCAATATTTGAAAAATCAAGATATATATTATCTGCATGTTCTTTTATTCTAAAACCATTAACATCTTTAAAAGAATCATCTATATCTGATATTAAGCATTGAATAAAAATATGTTCAAAATCGAAAAAAATATTACAATCTTTAGATTTAATACCAGCAGGTTTAAAGGTTTTAATTAAATCCATATTCTTGTATTCTTTTTCTAATAAAACTCTTGTTTTATCTTTAACCAAACCTATATTTTCTATTATATTTTCATTTGTAATATTATATTTATTTATATCATTAAAAAAATTATAAAAAAAATCGTTCAGATTTTTTTTGTTTATTTCTAATAGTCCACTTTTGCATTTAAAACTTTCAACAATTTTTAACATTATCTTATTTTGTTTTACTTTTTCTGTTGTTTTAATTATAATCAACCTCATTCTATTTTCTTTTTCATCAAATTTTACCAAGAAATTTAATTTATATGTATCCTTAATATTATACTCATAAGCCACCTCCGAAATTCCCAACAATAACTCTAACAACTCATGTTCTTTATAGATACCAAACATTTTTACTTTATCTATAATATCTTCATTATTTATCATATTCTCTTTCACATATTGAGATAATACGATTTCTTGAATTTTGTCAAAATCTAAGAAAAAAGTTTCTCTTAGAAATGGCTCATCCTTTATAAGAATATTTATAGAATTTGCTTTGACATTATTAATATTACAAAAATCATCTATTTTATTCCAGTTAGAACTATCATTAATGAATTCGAAATGAGTTATATTATAACTTTCATTAATAGAATCTATCTTATTCAAAATAAAATTTATTTTAGTTTGGTCACAACAATTAATTTTCATCTTTATACTCCTCGATTTTAATAAGATTTCCCAAGCCTATACCTTTCATTTCTCTTAATCCTCGTTCCTTTCCCAACATTTTTACCTTTATAAGTATCAGTTTGAGAATGGCAATTAGGACATAATAAACAAACATTTTCTCTTTTATTATTCAGATGATCTCCATCTATATGTTCTAATTGCAAAACTATTCTTTTTCCCTCATGAGTTGATATTCCGCAGGAAGAACATTTATAGCCATATATTGTTTCGAGGAATTTCTTAAATAGTTCAGTATGAGCAGTTTGAGGGATATAAATATTATGATACCAATCTATAAATTTATTCATAAATGAATCATTTTGATAACATTTTTTACTACAAAAAGAATTAACCACTCTACCTATTTTTACACCACACCATTTACAATTTTTATCTTGATATGCTGATATTCTTTTTATGTATTTTTTGTCATTATAAATTGTAGCACAACTCCTGTCACAGAAAATTTTATATTTACTTTCTTTATTTTTATAAATAATTTTATTATTGCAGCTTTTACATTTAATATCTTTTAACTCAAAAAGAAATTTATAAAAATTTAAACTTTTAAAGTTTATACCATATCTTAATATAGTATTATAAGAAAAAGGGATTTTTTCTGTAGGTAAGTCTTTCATAGATAAAGGTCTATTTAAATTTTTACAAAGTTCATATAGTTCTTTTATTATTTCATCCTTTGATTTTTTCAATATGATTTCCCCGCATGATACCTTTCCTTTCTCCAGATTCTTTTTCCATTTCCTATATTTCTTGCACCATATGTCGGAGTTAAAGCATGACAATTTGGACAAAGTAAACATAAATTTTCTTTTGAGTTATTTATAGCATTTCCATCCTTATGCTCTAAATGTAAAGTCAGTGGTTTATCATTATATGTTGATATTCCACATTTTGAGCATTTATAGCCAACCATCATAGTGATATAACCCTTGATTAACAGAGCAGAACCAGAGAAATCACCAGTGTTATAATACCATTCTAAAAATCGCTCCATATACAGAAAATCATTTCTGCATTTCCTTGAACAATATTTGCTTTTTTTATGATGTTTTTCTCCACAAAACAGACAGTTTTTCTTTTTTTTAATAATAAAAGAATGATAAGATCTGTCGTTAGGATAAACTTTTCCTTTTGTTCTTTTAGGAGATTTTTTATTATTCACTTGAGCGGCACATGATTTTGAACAAAATTTATTATGTCTTCGATTATACTTTAGGGGGGTTTTACAATTATCACATTGTCGAGGGGAACTATTATATATTATTTCATAAAAAGGGATATCTTTTAATAAAATACCTCTATTTACAAGTGTGGAATAACCACAGTCGAATCCGTTTACTCTATTTATATCTTTTTTATGAATGGGTCTGTTTAACGAAATGCATAAATTTTTAATTTTTAATACAACTTCTTCATTTGTCATTTGAAACACTTCCTTTTTTCAAAAAATACCTTCCTTTTCCTTTGTTTTTATTAGAATGTGTTACCGTTTGGGAATGACAATTTTGACAAAGTAAACGAACATTATAAGGAGCATTATTACTTGAGTCTCCATTTATATGGTCAACATCAAATACAATATCAAACCCTCTCCAATGAGTTATTTTACAATTTGAACATTCGTGCCCATATCTGGTTTCTAAGTGTTTTTTTAATGCTCTGTTATTAAATGAATTGCTTAATTCTAAATACCAATCAAGAAAATTATTCATATAAAGGTATTTTTGTTGGCAAAATATATCACAAAATTTTTTACTTGTCTTTTTCAATAGGGGAGATGAGCACCAAAAGCAGGTTTTTGTTGATATTTTTTCAATTTTCATATTAATTTACTCATTATTATTTTTTAATAAAATGATATAATATCAAGTAAATTAAATCAAATTTAATATATAAAAAATCACATATAATCAATAATTTGAAAAGTGGAGCTAGGTGTGAGATTCGAACTCACAAAGGTTTCCCGCCAGAGTACAAAACTGGTGTCTTAAGCCATTCGACCAACCTAGCATATTTGGTGCTTCCTCCAAGAATTTAACTTGAGCCTCACCCGCACCAGGGGTGCGTTCTGACAACTGAACTAAGAAAGCAAATCTATAATTTTTGGTGCTAGTCATAGGATTCGAACCTACAGTGGAAGCTTGCGCCTCGCCTGATTACGAGTCAGGTACATTCAACCATTCTGTCAAACTAGCATTTTACTTATACAATTACTATTTTCAATATGGTCGGCATTGCAGGATTTGAACCTGCGATTATTTCCTCCACACCCCCGATGTGGCGCTCTACCAGGCTGAGCTAAATGCCGATAATTCTTTTCATCAATATAATTTTATCAAAAAAATACTGATCCTTTTTCTGGAGCACCCTACTGGAATTGAACCAGCAACCTAATCTTTACTAAAGATTTGCTCTACCTATTGAGCTAAAGGTGCATTTATTCTATGGTCGGCATGGTAGGATTTGAACCTACGGACTTCCACTTCCTGAGTGGCTATTTAAACCAAGCTAAACTACATGCCGTTAAATTTTTAAACTACATCTACAATACAAACTTCTGGTCGGTGTGGTAGGATTTCAACCTACGCTCTCCTATTCCCAAAATAGGCGCTTTAGAGCCAACTAAGCTACACACCGTTAAATTTTCAAACTACATTTATTTACCTCTGGTCGGCATGGTAGGATTTTAACCTACGATCTCCTATTTCCAAAATAGGCACTTTAGGACCAACTAAGCTACACACCGATAACATTATATCAAACTTTCAACTTCTTTCTCACTACAGCTTTTACAGTTTCAAAGAATTGATCTTCATCACCTACATCGAAGCCATAATCAAACACATCTTCAAATTTTAAATCTTCAAATTTACTTGCTACTCCAACATACAAATTTATTTCTTCAAGCAATCCTTCCAGACTCTTTTTTGACACACGAGTTGTATAATACTCAACCATGCCTTTTAACTCTTTACTGCCTGTCATTTCAACCGCATCCATATTCAGATATCCGGCCATCAACTTCTTTAAGTTTGGAAAATTACTTTCAAAATCACACATGTTTCATTTTCCTCATTAACTTAGTAATAAAATTTTAAAACTCTTTAATCTTACTACCTGCCATTTATCCCGTTACTACATTTAATAATTTAATTTTTTATTTTCTATCTCGTCTTGCTATGTAACTAATATAATCTATTTAATGTCACCTTGTCAACTCTTTTTTTAAAATATTTTAAATTAATTTATTGATTTATAACGATTTTTTCTTAAAACGAGAGACTCCCTCACTCTCTAAAAGTGACATAAAAAAGACAATAAAAAAAGCGAGCATTTCTGCTCGCCTTCGTTGACCTGCTAAACTTATTTTACATAGTTAGCTTTGTCGGCACACGAGCAGTTCCACCAAACGGGGTTGGTGTTGTGGTCGGTGTCGTTGGGCTTACTAAGTATACGTTTAACATTTATTGATCCTTTTATTAGTTCACTTTTCACATTCAAGAGGTACACTGAAAAACAATTTGTTCGGCAGATTCTCGATTAATGTTCTATTATAGACATAGTTAAAGATTAAAGTCAATAAAAAATTTTTTAGTTAGTTTTTCTATCTTATAATCCTTAGTAAAGGGAATCATTGTATATACTATATTCCTATTGATGTTTTCAATTTTATATCGTTTTTTCTCGTTTAAGTTATGAAATCTATATATTTTATCCAAAAAACTCATCTTATTTAACTCAGAATTAGTTAAGGATTGATTTTGGAAAAAACTATTCATAAAAGCCTTAAGATCAAGAGGATTTTGGTCTTTCGCACAAACATTAAAAATAGAGCTTATTATATCAATATCATATTTTATCTTAAACTTAGCAAGATTTGTAATATGATAAAAATCAGAAAAATCAACGGGAGTATTTAATAACTTATTAAAAAAATAAGAGATATTTTTATTTAAATGTTTCACAATTTGTTTTTTATAATTTAGGCTCAAATATCCTTTATTTAGAAAAATACTTTCATATAAGCTTTTTTTATTTGAATAGGGTTTTTGATAATATTTAGACCATATTAATATTTTTTCATCATTATTTTTTTTCTTCAAAAAATCATTTTTATCCTCTGTAATGAACCTTAAAGTCATTTTTTGAAACCAATATTTTTCTTTTGAATTTAAATTGAAATTATTATAAATAAAATCTAAATAAGATAAAAAACTATATTTTTCAAATTCATCTTCTAAACGTATACTATATGATGAATTTTTCAATTGAACAACTTGAAAAATATTTTTTGAGTAAAAAATTTGTTTTAATTCATCTATAACTTCTTTTTTAGTGTGTTTTTTATTTATAGTTTTATAATAACGATGTTTTAAAACTCTATTTTTATAGAAAAGATTTATTTTTTCTATTAGATTAAAGTTTTCTAACGTATATTTGGTTATTATATTATCAATTGAATCATAAATTGATTTGTAGTTTAAATTCCAAATTTCTTTTAAACAAATACCACCTTCATTTTTTAAAAGTAAATCATCTTCCTCTTCATTCTCAAGATAATTATTTTGAGCTATCAATATATCATAAATTTTTTGTTTTAGAATTATTATTTCATTTTCTACTAAAGAATTATTGTAGTAATTTTTACTTTTTAAATATTCTTCAATAACATCATTTATTAATTCATAATTTTCAATAATTCTTAAATTTCTATTTTTTTTACTTGAAGAATTATTTTCTAAATTTAATAAGTTTAGTTTTTCTTTTATAATTTTTGAATTATCTATACTAATTTTTATTGAGCTTATTTTATCACTCCATTCTTCAAATGTATTCTTAATCTCTAAATTTAATTTTTTAGAATTCATTATTATAATAATACGAATTTTTTTATCTTCTTGAAGTTTTGATAATTTTAAAAGCAACCATTCCATAGTTTTAATATCTCTACATCTTTCAAACTCATCAATAACCAATACATATTTAGAATAGTTATGTTTATTTATAGCAAAATTATTAATAGAATTAGCAGCATCTAATAATAAATTTATTGACCAGTGATAACTTTTAAAATTAGATATCTTACTATCGCCTGAAAAATCTTTTCCTTTTTTTGATAAAAAATTAAATTTCTTTGTGGCATTTTGTTTTTTATCTTCAGAATTATTCAAAAAATTTTCGTAATCATTAGTATTTATTTTCTTACTATTATAATATAATATATTTAACAATTCGCTATTAATTATAATATCTCCAGCATCAATCACATTATAATATTCTATGACATTATTATCTAAGTTAAAACCTGAAATTCCAGATAAAACTTTTTTTATCATTTCTGACTTTCCGGTTCCCCAATCGTCGTCTATAATCAATGCTCTTTTATATCTTTCTGGTTTTTCTAAAAAAGTTTTTATTTTATTTTCGGTATCCATAATATATTTTCCTTTTCTTTTATTTATTACATTCAAACTCTTTATTTAATATTTACCAAAATTTTATAGATAATACAATACGAATTTGATATATATTCAAATTTTCCACCCATAATTTCTTGGTTCTTATCTTTGACATAAACAGCATTCTGTATTAATGATATCTCATAATAAATTTATTAAGGCCATTAATATGCCAAAGAGATATTTATGTTTAAAGTTTTCAGATAATCCAAAAAATTTCAAATTTTTCAAAAATGAAGATAAAGTTTTATTAACAAGACCTTTATATGTAGAAGAACAGAAGTTTTCAAAAAACACACTTGACACGAATGAGTTCTATCAAAGATTAAGACCAACATCAGATTATTCTATATTAGGACAAATTGAAGAAACTCATTACTCATTAAAAACAAGAAAAATTTTGGAATATATTCAAAGTAATATTTTTATCTATTCAACAGATATTTCACTAAATTATAAAAAACCCGAACTCTTCCGCAGAGATAATTACAATTATGCTATCAATGAATATTTTGATAATGATTTACAATCAACATCTTCCTTCCATAAAGATGTTTTTAACATTTTTGATTTTGAAAATGATAAAGAAAATTTTTTAATCAAGAAAAATAGTTTTGATTTTACTTTAAAAGATGAAGATTTTCATCCTGCATTTTTTGCATATGACAGTTATTATGAATATATTGAACCTGTAAAAATTTTTCTTGAGAACTGCTCTGATTTTTCGTCTTTAGTTCAAAAAAACTTTGATTCGTTTATTCAAAGTTCTTCTATTCCGAATAAAGAAATCAATTTTTTCAACATTAATTCAAGTATGATTTTTGATTTTTTTAGGTTAAGCGAAGTTATAACCTTTATTGATTATCTTAATGTTTTAAATAATGAAAATATAAAATATCAATTATACTAATAATTTTAAACTAATTAAATAAAGAGGAACAATTCATGGCTAAAATATTAACATCCGATGCTTTAAATATTGCTATAAAAAAAGGTCTTGTAAGAACTGTTGATAATTATTTTTCAAATGAACCTGTAGAGGCATATAAACAAGCAACATTCAGGATTAGAGAAAGACAAAATAAATACATTTTATCGCAAAAAAAAGATAAAGAAGAATGATAGAAATTTGCATTATCCATTTCACAAGTGAAAGCAAAATAAGGTTTTAATTTATCAATAGACCAACAATGCCTCTAGCATGAGGCATAAGTTTTAAAAACAAGAATATTCATTATGGATACTAAGTTTTTAATATCTGGTTCTATTTTATAGTAATCTTTTTTCAATTTAGACATCTCGTTAAAAGAAAGTTAAAAAGAGTAATCATTTACAATATCTTATACTGACAATCTTATAGAAATTTTTTCTTTCATTGCTGATAAATTCAAAAGCAACTTGATCTTCTTTTTCAATTGTTAATAATGTTAAACTTTTATCAACGAGATAAGTTTGCTCATAACCACCAAGATGTCTTATTTTTATGTAGTTAACTCTATCATATTCAGGATTAGATTTATCTAAAACATGACCTACAGAAAACCAAACAGGCAAACCTTCACGTTTTTCAACCATTTTCCTTTTCCCCTCTTACTAATATCATCGACATCACCACAATAAAGAAGGCATAGTCGATTAATACCATAACTTCTTTCATCTCTGGGGCATAAAAAAAAGTGAATGCATTTAATACTATAATAACCAGGACAAGAAAAATCTTTGACATAAAAACTCCTATTAAAAATTCTGATTAGTAATTATTTTTCCAGCCAAACCTCGTATGTCCTTCCTTACAGGAAAGTTAGGATTTATTTATTAATCCATCCAGGTTCGCATTGTGAATCCTTAAATAAGGATGTTGGCAACACAATAGCTTTATGTAGGGAACATAGACTCAACTTATTCGATCCTACCTCATCCTCTCAACTGTAAAGCCATTATTGACTATTAAAAATATTATGTCAAAAATTATCCATCTTGTTTCACAACCTTCTTTTAGAAATAGTTTTTTTATTTTCATCCAAAACAAGTGAATTCTCAATAATATCTTTTTCATAACTTGAAAATGATTTTCTTAGGGTATCACTCATTTCAAAACTTTGCTTACCGGATACTTCATCAAATTCTTTTTCAATTGTATTAAAACCTTGAATAATAATATCATCTGGAATGCCCGCTTCTTGAAGGTAAGAAATATCAAATAAAACTGAATTTTTATCTGATTGTTTAAACAAAAAGTGAGTATTATTATAATGTAAAAATTCAGATGTCATCTTTTCAATATAATTTTCTTTAGGTTTCTTGTCATCTATTAACCATAGCGGTGTAAAAAACGATTTTTCTTTATTATATAAATTAACAAAAGGTTTCCGGCATAATTTTTTAATAATATTTTTATTATCTTCAAAAAATTTAAAAGGTATTTGTTCAAAATAAACACATGTAGAAAGGATTTTTTCGTCTAAAGGAAATACTGTAGTATTTTTACAAACATTCTCCAGCAATTCAGAATGTTGATTAATAATAGCAGCAAGTGCTAAAGATTGACTAAGGTAATCAGCATAAAAACCCCAAAATTCTGAATATACTTTTTTATTATAGTTAAAAATTATAGGATGATGAATTATTTTTTCATGAACGAAAAAGAATGATCTTTCTTCGCCCTTCCAAACATCTTTGTCATAATAGATATAATCTGAAGTCGCCCTGAAAGGATAATTTTTAAGATAATCTGAAATAAATTCGGCATTTTTATTATACTCAAAGATCTCCTTCATTAATCTTTGTTCAAGATAATTATTTTTTATGCTTTCTTCAGAAATTGTATGGGCATTAAAACAATAGCGAACTTGATCATCATGTTTATCTTTAATATGACAGATAAGGAAATTGGAGCTGGTTTCTTTCCATAATTTTACATAGAAAAGACTCATTGTTTTGGGATTAATTCCACTATCTTCAATCTGAAGATCATAATGTTCATACATTTTTTTAGAATGTAAGGAATAATTTTTCGATACATATTCACGGATAACAATATCCATAAATTGATTAATTTTAACAGATTTAATTTCATTCTGATAATCTTCGTTAGTAAAGATAAAAAATTCATCCATAAAGTTAAGTAATGAATCAGAAGAGCTTGTTTCAACTTTATAGCATGTAAGACTTAGGTTTTTATTGTCAAGGAAATTTTTCAAAAGTTCTGGTTCAAAATTACTCAGACAATATTGAAACATGAGTTGTTGAAAAGAAACATCGGTATAATTTCCAATATCTTCAATAAAGAAAGAAATATGTTTTTGATTGATAAAAGCATGAATGTGAGGTTCTGCATTTATATCTTCAAGTTCTTTTTTATAAAATAAATCTTGGTTAGGAAAATCAAGATTTCTGAAAGAATACAAATACTGGAAAGACTGCGGATAATATTTATCTATAAGAAGGTTTAAAAACTTTTTATATTCTTTCTCTGGTAATGCCTGAATAAAAGCACTGATTTTATCTTTAGATATACTCTTGATTTGTTGTAAGCAAAAATCATCATTGAGTTCATTTTCAAATAAAGCAAAAAAAGGGATTTTTCCCTTTTGAGAAATAAACAAGAAATCCTGATTGCTATTCAAAAGTGAGGATAATTTTTTTTGTAATAAAAATGAATACTTGTTCATAAATCGACTCTATTTCTTTAATATATACTACTATATTAGCATGAGCATGATTTTTTGTATAGTTTTCTGATATCATAAAAAACTCATTATTATTTTCAAAAATCTCCCAGTCATATAAAAGGGAATCCATTAATTCAAAGTAATATGATTGACAGCCATAGCTATTAATAGTTTAATCCCAGTAATTAATGCATTTAAAATAAATAAAGACTTAATCATTTGCTAATGCAGACCTTTTTTATATAGAAAATATTTTAACGATTATATTTATTTTAACAAAACAATAAATTAAGTGAGGTTACTATGAGTGTTTTATTAACACAAGGATTCAATTTTATATTTACACAAGGCACACTTATTAGTGCAGATAGAGCTAAATATATTAATGAAAAGGGAGCTTTTTTATTTGGATATATATTAACTATCAGAGGTAGTGATGGCTCATTTGAAAAATATAATTACTATGCAGATGAAAGCATTCACAAAAAAATTGGCAAAGTGATCTATTTTCATTTCTTAGATAATGGAAATGGTTATGCAAAGGATCTTATGCATATACAAGAAGATGTTCATTAATTTTTATCATAGATAAATAACGGGAACTAAAGTATATTATTCGTTCCCTGTTTTTCAAATACAAAATTATCACTTCAATAATAAAAAATTAGAGTTACATTGAATATATACTTCACATTTTTACGGCTTTATAGCATAAAATTTAATTTTTATTTTTAAAATTTACGGCAGCAAAAACTATCACAATAGGAGTTGTAAAACAAGAAATAATCAGCATATAAGAGATAGCAATATATATTTCTGATGAAGATTCAATATCCAGAACATTAAAACTCTCTGCATTACATAGAGTGATTATCATTTATAATATAGCTAAAAAGTATAATGTTGTTAAAATTACTACTTTTTCCCTATTTTTCATACACTATCCTTTTCACAAAAATTTCTCAAAATAATAAAACAGTTTTTCTTTTATTCTTAATAGTCAAAAATTATAAACCAATATTTTTTGACTATTAGTTAAAAATAATCCAAACTAAAAATATTATTACATGGCATATCTTTTAAAAGGAATAATCATGACTACTAAAATCACAAAAGTTACCGTTAATTTACCTGAAAAGGAAATCGAGCTTTTGCAAGGAATTGCAAGAGAGGAAAACCTTACTTTCATTGATATTTTAACAAGAGCTATTAAAGCTGAAGAATTTTTCGTTCAAAGTGAAACTCAGGGAAACAGGCTTTTTATTGAGAAGCCAAATAAGAAAAGATTTCTTGTCATAAGAAAGTAATCGATTCTTATTTTAAGCAAAGGACGATTGTTGAATAATCAAATCCTTCTTTGCTTCTTATCATTATCTGTAGTGATTAAAGGTTCAATTTTTTCTTCAATTTTAAGTTTTTCTATAAAAGCAAAATCATTTTTAATATTACTAATTAATTTTTCTCTTGCATTACCCTCTGGAATCCTTCTTTCAGCAAAATCAAGAAGATCTCCTAAAAGAGAATTCTTTTTAAACCGGAAATCATTAAAGGTAATGTAAATCTCTTTCACATATTTCGTATCTTTAAAAATTACGGAATCATCATAGATATGCATTTTTAATTTCAGAATATCATCAAGGCACAATATTTCTTGTGTTGCTTTTTCTTTATACAATAATTCCTCTATTACTTTCAACATTAAAAAATTAAAAAAAAGGAGATATTTTTGAGCATCTTTAACTTTAAGAAACTCCACAGGAGGTAATTGACCAGGAGTATTAAAATCATTTTTTAACTTTTCTTCTAATATTTTAAGTTTCTCTATTTCCAAATGATATCTTTCTTTGAAAAATAAACTATTTTTAATGTATTCCATAATTGTAACCTTTTTATTGTTAAATATTCATTATTGTATGATAATTTTTCGAATAATGCTTTTTTAATCTTCTTTTTTTCATGATAAGTATAAAATTCCACAAAATTTTCTATGTTTTCTTTTACAAACGATTTTATAGCAGGCATTCAAACAAAAATTTAAATCAAATTCTTTTTTGTCTATGATTATCAACTGTTGATATTACAGATTCAATTTTTTCTTCAATTTTAATTTTTTCTATAAAAGCAAAATCACTGTGAATATTGTTAATAAATTTTTTCCTTGCATCACACTCGGGCATTATTTTTTCGGCAAAGTGAAGAACATCTTCCAAGAGAGAATCTTTTCTAAACCAAAAATCAGGGTATGAAGCATAAGATCCTTTAAATCTTATCATATCTCTGAAAATTATTGTTCCATCAACAATAGTCATCCTTAAAGAAAGTCCTTCGCTCAAGTTTAATGAACTCCACCTTTCATTATTCTTATAATATAATTCTTCTATCACTTTCAACATTAAAAAATTTAAAAATAGCATTTCTTTCTTATCACTTATTGTTTTTTCAATACCCAAAGAAAAATTACTATCCTTTAATGTGGTTTTCTTATATTGTGATTTATACATTTCTTCCAAGCTTAAAATTTTCTCTATTTCAGCTTTATATCTGTCTTTAAAAAACAAACTATTTTCTTCATATCTCATTTTATTATAACCTTTTTTTAGTCAGATCAATATCTTGTATTGGAGATTTTTCTGATAGTAATTTTTCAAGATTAACTTTTTCACAGTATGAATTAAATTTTATAAAATGCTCTATTCTATTTTTTACGACATCCGTATGAATTGTTAACATTATACTTTCGATATCTTCTATAAAGCTACCAGCTTTAATTTCTTTATTTTCAATTGACATGTTCAAATTTTCAAGTGCGCAGGGTAATGCAATTATATGTTTCTTTTTACCATCTTCTATTCTATATACGATACAATTTTTATACTGAAAAGATTTGTTGGAAATAGTCATTTCTTTTTTTTCTGAGTCATCTATTATTTTTTTACACTGATTAATCAAATAGAGCCATGCAGTTTCGGAAATCTTACTTCTTGCAGCATCGACTAAATATGAATTCAAGACCTTTTCATCACTATATTCTTCAAGCGATAATTTTTTTGCTTTTTCAAGTAATAAAGAAAATTCCTGTAATTCTAATACGGCAGAAGGATTAAACATCATGAATAATTCATCTTCCTTATATATTTCTACTAAATTTTCAATTTTCACATTAATTCCTTTTAATAAGTATTACTATAATAGTATAACTTTTTATTTAATTATAGTAATAGTTACCATTAAAAAATTAAATTTTAATATTATTTAATAGAGTTAAACAGTAAACAAATAAGAATTGAAAATTCTATTGTTTGACTTTGAAAATAAGTTAAGGTATATTTAATTTGTCGCCTGTGATGTCTACCTCCCCTTTTATAGGTTCTGGTTGCTCACGTTTTTAGGCAAAGCGCAGTGCAAAACCCAACGATGTTGGGTTTTCTTTTTTTAGAGCTATAGGCTTTCAATATTGTTTAATTGCGATTGAAAACTTTCAATAATTTTGTATGGATTTTCATCATCTTCAAGATTTGAAAAATCACCATACTCATATCCTTTTTGTAAATCTTCGCATAAAGATTCCATCATCCCTTTAAACTTAGCCACACTTTCTGGTGGCATTTCCTTTAGATGATTCAAAATCCATTCCTGATGCTCTTTAGTATATAAAGCATAAGACCAGAGATCGTAATAAACGATGCTATCAATCACTTTATATTCTCTACTAAAAAAATCTTCAAATAAATAAGGAAGTGTAATTAGTCCTATTTTATTTTTTATTTTTTATTTTATCTTCAAGCCTTTCATCTTTTTCTTCATAGTTTTCATACAGTGATAGCATTTTATTTATTTATTTATTTATTTTGTAAAGTTAAATATTTTTAATTTTATGATCAAACTCAGTGATAACTTTAAAAGGATTTTCAGAATCCTTAAGATCATCAAAACCTTCATCTTCATTCATTTTTTAAAAATCAAGATAAATTCCATCCAACATAGCAACAAACTTTTCTTTTACTTCTTTGATCAGGATTACTATTGTTTAGCTTCATAATCTTGTCTATTTTTACACTCATTTTGGATTTTTTTACGCTTTTTGCCTGCATTTCCTAAACCTAACCTTTCTTCTAAAATTCTCTTTTCTTCTTCAGCCTGAAACCTTGCCAAAATCGCAAGAGCAGGATGCTAATATACTGTATTATTCATAACTTTATCCTTATTATTTTATAATCTTCTTTTTTTAATTGGATTCTTTTCCTGTTCTTTATTTACACTCACAGATGCCATAATGATTTCTTTTTCATTATCAAAAGGTAACCTTCGTAAAATATTTGTGACAATTCTCTTCTCTGGTATTACTGTTTCTTCTTTTGAAAGACAGTTTATTAAAGTATCTTTTCCACTTTCATAATATTTATGCATAAAATAAAAAACAAATCCAGGAAGAATAGCTGCAAGAGGAACTGCAAACCACAACTTTAAAAAACTATTTCCGTATAAAGCAACAATAATAGTTGAGATAAAATAGAGAAGCAGTATTAAGGATAGACCTACCATTTCTCCTTTAATTTTTTTAACCATACTAATATTTGTTTCTTTTTTATATTCTTTAAAAAGCTTATTCAAAATATAGATGTTTTCTATTTCACTTACTGCTTTTTTTGTGAAATTATAATTCCTCAAATCCCATTCTTGCATTTTCTGGATTTCAATTTGAGCTTGCCTTTTTGTGGTTATCTTCATTATCAGATTCCTTAAATTCTTTTTCTTTTTATGGACACTACTTCAGTATTTTTATTATCAGAGATATTTTTCAAAATTTCTTCTTTTTGATATTCTGTTTTGATTTTTTGCATCATTGGAATAATAGTTTTATCATCAAATACATAAGAATTTTCTTCTTTTAGGCGAGTTATGAGCATTTTTCTGACATCATCATAATAATCCCGGAGCAAAGAAGATAAAGCCATAGAAAGCAGTAAGAAAAAGTTAAAAACCACAAACACATATTGCATTACATCTTTATCTCCTTCTTTTCCAGAATAGAATAAAGAAAGTGAAAAACCAATCGAAATCGCAAGACTTACTATGACTCTCAGAGTCGCTGTTTCACCCCTTCCGGTTATTTTCTTATACTCGTTGGCAATTTTTTTTAAAGTAAGTACATTTTTAAGATTTTCAAAATAAAAAAGCAATGCGGCAGAATCGTCAAGATCCATCTTGTGGAGATTTTCAAAATCCACTTTTTTTTGCTTTGGCGAAAGCAACTCTTTTATTTCTTGAACAATCTCAGGAGTTTGCATTATCACAACCTTTTTCTTTTTAGTGAAGGTTCCGGTTTATTTTCATTTTTATGAGTGTCTATCACTTCAATTAAAGTTTCTTTTTCAAAATGTATGGCACTTTTTTGCAAAGCTTCTACCAGATGTTTTTTATATACAATATCGTCAACATATTGCATTACTTTTCTTTTACTTTCACAATAGTAGCTGCTTAACATCACTTCTGACATTAAGAGAACATAGAATATATTTATTATTGTCAGACCTATTTTTTCAAAATTCACATTGTCTGTTAATATACACAGAAAAGAAAATAAAAAATAACCTATTGTGAAAACAGCGACTACCAGGGGATAGGAAAAAGCATTTTTAGCAAGATTGATTCGGGTGTGATCCTTAAATTCTTTAAATAAAAAATTCAGAGCACGCAAGTTTTTCATTTCACGGATATCTGATTTTATTTGGGTCGTATTTTCACTATTCCAGTATTTCATTTTACCTATTTCATCAATTTTTCTGCTTTTAGTAAAATGACTTAAGAATTTTTTCATCAGGCAAACCTTTTACAGTTAGTATTTATATTCTGAGTATAGTATCACGAAGGAGTCTATTTTTCAAACAAAAAAGATTGGCGCTTTTTATTGCCGAAGCAACTGCATTTTTCAGACACATCAACAACAATATTTTTATCAAAAAATGAACTCATTTCATATAAAGTCCCACTTTTATGTTTAAAATAAAAACCAGTATTCATCCTGAATAAATAATTTTCCTGATTTCCATAATAAAGAGTCATACTACTATTAGATGTCATCAGGTAAGAATGTTTTAAAATCATTATTTGATTGATATCTTCAACATCAGGAATAATCATGTGTGGAATAACGAGTGTTTTTTGATTTTCTAATTTACCAGAATTTTGCAATCTATCTATATAACCATAAAAGAAACGACTACATTGTATTATAAGAGATGAATGAGCAACACTTTTGCTGTCTAAAAGAAAGCTTTCTCCTTTTTGCATATTCAAAAAAACATCTTCTTCAATACAATATTTATCAGATAAGAAAGGATAAATTTCGTCTAAACATTCCACTAAGGCATTATATATCTGGTCATACATTTCTTTTTCTTCGTCATTCTTGCATGGAAAAATAGCTCTTTCATTATTTCTTAATTTATCTATTGCCTCTTTTGAAAATTCTATACTTTTGTAATCTGAACTAAAGAAAAAACCGTACAATTCATGTCTTTTTTGAAAGTCTTTTACACATGAAAATTTACTTTTAGAGAGCAGTAAGTCCAGTAAAACATAAAAATAATCATCCATATTGAAAATGTTAAAACAGATTTTGTTGATTATTGTATGATTAATTTTTTTCTCATTAATGAAGTTAACAGTCGCTTCAAATGTATCATTATCATCTATAACATAAAAAATTTTTTCATTTTTACTCAGTAATTCACAGGCATATATAAAAGAACATTTTTCTTTCGCGTTTACCGGTTCGTTAACAAAAATACCATATTTCATTAATGGTATCTTTTCCAGCCAAAGTTCCTGGTCTACACCTTCCACTATGCCAGCTTTAAAGGTCTTTAAAAAAGGGACATTTTTGTAAACAGGCTTATTTAAAAATTTTTTTAATCTATGTTTTCTATATTTTTCCTTAAAATCTCTTAAAGAATCAAAACCAGAATCAATAAATACATTATGGATCGTATATAATTCATGCTCTGCGAAATTAGGGGTTTTTCCTTTATTATTCCTTCGAATTTTTAACAACTCCTTATACAGATTTTTCTTTTTATTTATGATCATCCTGATACCTTTTCGTTAAATTTTTAATGTATAAAACTTATCATTGACTCACATCAATAATTAAATTTCTGTCTAATTCATTATAAACACTATAAAGAGTTCCTTCGTAATGATGTAAGTTATAACTTATATCAGATAACCAATTATTTTTCCATGAATACACCACACTCAAAAAATTATAATTATCAATAAAATGTACATTATTATTGGTCATAATGCTTCCTGTTTTATATACATATTCTGAAAATAGAATAAAAACAGGTCTTTTAAAATCTTCTTTATTAGATGATGATTTAAATTTGTAAGAACAAAACATCATCGTCAATAAAAGAGATAAATATGCCATATTTTCATCGTTCTTTATGATGATGTGATTATTTTGTTTTAATATGGCAAAAAAGTCATTTTCCTCACTATAAACAGGCGACAGGGAATATTTAACAGCATCCAGTGCTTGCAAAATAATGGCTTTCATCTCTTCATATAAAGGCTTCTCATCAGAAAGAACATTTAATTGATTTATATCTACATGCATATTACTAATAATATCTATAATACCTGTTTGTGTAAATTCCATTGAATTTTGAGGGAATAATATTTCATACATTTCTTGTTTTTTATCAAGTGTAAGGTTTTGAAATTCATCACTCGCAGGAATATCGTTAATCAACATTTCCATCATTATAAGGAACTGATCTTTTTTATTGTGTATTTTAAAACATAACTTATCTATAATACTAACAGGAACCTTCATTTCTTCTGTAATTTGTTTCAAATAGTTTAGTGAGACCAAATCTGAAGCTGTATAAAAAACCCTTTCACCTTTCTTAATAAACTTCCTTGCAATATGAAGAGAAGCCTTATATTTAACATCATCAGCATCTATTAGTGTATAAGTATGGGGAAATGATGCTTTAGTTGAATAAACATCTTTACCTGATCTTACATCTACTCCCATTGAAACTGCCCTGATACATGTATGTTTGTGAGCTATTGGCCTGTTCATCATCTTTTGAATATATGTAGAGGCATATTCTGATTTAAGTTCTTGCAGGTTTTTAAAGCCTATAGAAGAAAAAACGAACTTTTCTATCTCATTTTCAAAATAATGCTTTCTTTTAGATTTAAGTAGTGGATTATACTTATAGAATAAGCAATGATAACCATATTTTTCAATATAATAAGATTGAATTACTTTTGTCAGATATTTACTTGCTTCTTTTTCTAGATTTTTATTTTTATCTATAAGCATTATTTATTCCTTAACCTCGACAATAGCATCATCATAACTTGTTTTAATATGATACAAATTCCTGTTTATATGTTTCATAAAAATAGCAGTATTGTTCTTAACATAGTTATTTTCTTTATTTGAATAAATAAAATTAACCATCTGAACCGGTCTTCCTGATGAAATATTAAAGTAGAAATTGCCATAGCCTTCTTCTGTTTCGACATCGGGAAAAATAAGTTTAGGATACTTATACCCTTCCTGCCCTTGTTTTCCAGACAGTAATTCAAGAAAATAAATACGAGCTAAAACGGCTATCATCTGAGCAATAGTTTTATTTTCTCCCGATGCAACCATACTATTATTTTCAACGAGATTAAGAAATATATCTTCACGTTTATTATACTCTTGAGAAAGAAAAGGTTTTATTTTGTTCAATTTATCAATTAAAATAGGTCTTACTTGCGCATAAACTTTTTGCAGCAGGGGATTAACAGATGATAAATCAGCAGGAATTTTGACCATAATTCTTTCTACACCTTCCTGAGTCAATTCAAAATCAGAACCTAAGAAAAATCTTAACATATCCATTCTATCACTAACACTTATATTGGTTAATGGAGAGATTGCAGAATTATTATTTAATATTACAGATAAGAAGGAATAAGTTGCTATATCAATTTTACGAATTCTAATACATATTTTTTCTGCAATAACACAATAAATCTTATTTTGTTCAGTAAATTTTCTTACTTCATCAATACATTCTTTATCCTGAGCAATGTACAAAATTTTTTCATTTTTTTTAAGTAATTGTTTGGCATAGATAAAGGATGCTTTTTCAGAAGGAATTGATGAATCTACAATGAACATATTTTTTAAAAATGACTGTTGCTCTATCCAGAGGTTTTTGCTTGTCCCAGGAAGTGAGCCTGCTTTAAAAGCTTTAATCATTTTTTCTTTTTCTTTAATGGATTTATTCAACAATTTTGACAACCAATTATTCTTATAACAATCCCTGAAGTGACTTACATCTGAAAAACCCATTTCTTTAAAAGCATCAAATCTAAAATATTGAGAACCTTCCATTTTGGAATATATTTTATTAAATTTATTCAATTGTTTTTCGAGATTCTTTTCTGAGTCAATAATCATAAAACCACCTTTTAAAATTTCTAAAGTCTTCTTTTTTTAATAGCAGAAGTGTTTTTTACAGTTTTCAATTTACCTGTAATCTCTTCTTTTTCACCATTAAAGACAATTTTTTTAAGCAGCTCAACTGTAGATAGCCTGTTTTCGTCGTCTATTTTCAAACAGGCTATTAAAGTGGACCGACCTTTTTTATAATAAGTGGAAAATGTTTCATAGAGCATCCAGCTCATAAAGGTTATAGATAATACCAGAATTTTTACAGCAGTATGTGAAGCTAAATCCCCCTCGAAAGTAAGGAGTAAAAGAAATATGAAAAATATCACAGGAATTGCAAAGATATCTTTCATGAAGCTTTTAGTTTTAAGATTATTTATCATAGAAAAACCCGTTTGTTCTTTATGAGCTTTAAAAAAGGTATTTAGTGTATGTATATTCTTAATAGAAACAAGCCTCAACACCAGATCTTCCATATTATGGAAATCAAGCGACCTCAAAGCATATAATTCTTTATACTTTTCCTTTCTTGAAAAGACTTTTATAGCATATGGTTTATTTTCTGTCATAATCAAAGCCTTTTCCTGCGCACAGGCTCTGATTCCTTTTTCAGACTTACTACTTTCATGATTTTATCTTTTTCTTCTTTATATTTTATGTTTTGCATTTTTTTAATTGAATTCAGAATGATTTCTTTATTGTTTTCACAGGCACCATACTGATCAATAATAAGTTTTGTTACACAGCTATAAAATAACAAACATGTTGCAAATATAAAACCTAATGTTGCAGTTAAACAACATATTAAAATACTATAAAAAAGAAACGGAATAACGTTAGGTTGAGTAGATACTCTAAAGACTATACAAGCAAAAATTGAACTAAATGTCATTAAAGGCAAAACAGAGTTAGTAAGCCACATTTTAAAATTACTGTCTTTTCTCAAACAAAACCCCGTCTCACTTTTATACTCTTTATACAAATTACTTAATATCAATATGTTTCGAATTTTAACAATACTAAAAACGGCCATATCAGGATGAATAGAATCCAGATTTTTTAATGAAGACAGCTCTTTGTCTCTATGTTTTTTAGAAAAGACATTCGATAGATATTGCATATTTTTTCCTTTATTTTTTGAATAAAGAATATACCTTAAATATAAAATATTATCAATAATATCTTGGGTATCCTGTCGGCTTCATCAAAAAAGACTAGTAAAAATACTTGGGTTATAGGATAATAAGTCATCTTAATCACAAGGGTTTGAAGATGAAAAAATATTTAATGTGTTTTTTATTGTCATTTCTGTTTATAACAGGAACAGTTTATGCAGAAAGTCTTTCTGATGTAAAAGGTCATCTTATTGATAATCTTAGCCAGTCTGGTTATATTGATAAAGGTAAAGCTGCTGAAATCAAGGGTAAATTTATCCTTCCTGAGGATTCTGCAACAGAAATTGTCAGTGCAGACAAAGAAAAAGGACTATGGAATGAATATGCATCATGGTCTAACTTTCTTAAGTTTATTGGAGTGATTCTTGTCCTTGCTGCAACCGGAAAATTCATTGCTAAAATTGTTAGGCGACTCTTTTTCGTTTTAAAAACGGTGCCTTTTATCGTTTATCAACTGGCAGTTTTGGCAGGTTCTTTAACATTTACTTTTATGCCTTTCTTCTATAATTTATGGCTGGGTGATCGTATATATGCGATTCTTTTTGGGGCATTAGCAAATATTTTTGTAGTGGGCTGGATTGTTTCAAAAAACAAGAAATTAAGAGACATTATCAAAGCCTTTTGTAATAAACACGAGGTCTTAACAACAGGCAGTCTTTCCCTGCTGGGCTGTCTTTATTTTGGAACATTCACTTTGGTATTATCGTCACAGCTTTTTGGATTGTTGTCTGTAGTCTCTTTTGCAGCAGGTTTATTCCTTCTTTTGTATTGGATTTTCAAAAAGATTAACAAAAGGGAACCTGATACTAATGAAGTTTCCTTAACTGTTATTCTTACCAGTCTTGCACTGCTGACAGTATATGCATTCAACTCATCATTATTTGGTTATTTCTCCCCAGGTATTCAATATGTATTCACTGCTATCTTGATTTGGGCACTGTTTTACCACACATTGCCTCTTCTTGAAAGCAAGAATAAAATGTTTTACTTTATTGCTTTTACATTTATTCTGTCGCTTTCAGCAGCAGGTTATATGCAACTTGATACAACTCTGATTTCAACACTTATCTTCTGTGCATATTATGCCTTAATTTTTATCTGGCTTGTTTACTATACAGTTGAGTTTAACAAAATTGCAGGATTGTTTACTTTAGGTATTGGCTTATATGGAACAGCAATGTTACTGGAGAAGTATGGTTCTTATCTGGTATTTCACCAGTAATTGACAGAAGGAAAGGGATTTCCTTATTCAAGTTAACTGTTTAAAATATAGCAGATTTAAAAAGACGAAACCCCTGACTCAGCATCAGGGATTTCTAATATCTCGGCTAAAAAGACATACTTTCATATTCTCAGTGCCTGCCACGTACTGCCCATTTCCTAAGCAGCTATTAAATAATACATATAGGTTAGGTCTATGTCAAATTTTAATAAAATATTTTTTACTATAATCTTTTAAAATTTTTTACATCTTTATTGGTGGAATTTTGAATTTCTTCCAGAATTTTATTTTTTTCAAATTCAGCTTTTCTTTTTAAAATTAAAGTTTCTTTTTCTGGAGTTAAAGCGTCTTCATCAGAATCTTTAATAACATCCATTGTTTCAGGTGTAAGAAGTGAGAAAGTTGGTTCATCGAGCTTATCAATCAAATATAAAGTTTTGGCATAATTTGCATAAAAGAGCACATTTTCACCATCTTTATTAATATTATTGACATCGATACCACTCTTAAGCAAAATCAGAGAGGTGTGTTCAGTTGCATAAAATAAAACATTACAACCTTCGTTATTTTTATGATTTATATCAATACCTGCTTCTATCAGATATTCCACACTTCTCACATTAATTGAATTATAAAAAAGAGCATTATTTCCCTCTTTGTTAACTTGATTTATATTAATATTATTCTCAAGAAGTAATTTTATTTTTTTTGGTTCTTCTGCATAGAACAAAGCATTGTTTCCGTTTCCATCTAAAAGGTTTATGTCAGCTCCATTTTTAATCAAAAGAAGTGTTTTTCTATAATCAGATTTAAATAATGCGGTATGCCCAAAACAATCTTTATGGTTCATGTCTGCACCATTAGCTATCAACCATTTTGATTTCTTATAAGAAGCCTCATGCAGAGCATTCCCGGAAAACACATCATCAATCTCATTGATATCGATCTCATCTTTATATTTCAGATAATCTTCTTCTTTTTGTATTTTAAATATACTTTTCCGCATTATTAAATCCTTTAATTATTATATTATCTTTATTATAACTAATTTTATAAATAATCACACACATTATAATCTCTTTATTATTTTTATATTTTTTACACATGGGGATAAATTTTTAAAAATGGTATCTCGTTCAATTTCGGCTTTTCTTTTTTCTATTAAATTTTTAAAATCTTTTGTTTCAGATTCTTCCATATCGTTAAAAAGTCCATTAATGAAAAACCCGTTATCAAACTCTATTTGTTTTAATTTTTCTACTGTCATATAGGAAAGATCGTGTATGTCGTTTATAACCAAAGCAAGGCGTTTACTATCTATATAGGAGGCAACCCCTTGCCCTAAATTATCGATGATATTTACATTGATACCTTTTTCAAGAAGTAGAGGGTAAAGTTCTATATTCGCCGTGAATAATTTATTCTGACCTGTAGAATCTATGTTATTAACATTAACTCCTCTTTCTATAAGCATTTTAGCGACTTCACCTTGTGCTATTGTTAAAAAGCTCGTTCCATCTTTGTCTCTTTGATTAATATCTAAACCAGCATCTAATAAAGTTTCACAAATCTCTTTACTCCATAAGAAATTAAATAAAGCATTCTGTCCCCATTTATTCACTTGATTAACATTAATTCCGTTTGAAATAAGAATATTAATTTCTTCTATATCACTTTCAGGAATGAACAAGGCATTATTACCTGATGAGTTTATTTGATTAACATTTATACCTGATTTTAGTAATAATTTCATAACTTCAGGAGAAGAATAAAAGAGGGCATTCTCGCCTAAACCATCTACTAAATTAACATCAATACCGTATTTTAATAGCCAGGATATTTTTTCAATATTATTTGAAAAAAGATCATTTTGCCCAAGACTGTCTATTTCATTTATATCTACTTCATCTTTACATTTTAAATATTCTTCTTCTGTTTTTATCTGAAATATGCTTTTCATTTTTATAGTCTTTTTTTAGTTGATGGTTGTTTATCTACACATATTATATTTTTTTCTATTATTTTCTTTTCTTCTTGCATATATTTCAGATGATTAAAACTCGTCATTAGCTTAGACTGTTCATCTTCATAAGCATATACTCTCTCTAAAGCTGTTATCCCTTTATTATTTTTTATCTCAAACCAACATAATTCAAATTTTTTTATAAACTCTATTGTTTCTTCAACGCTTTTTTCTTCAAAGTTATCTACCAAAATTTGAAATATTGTATTTCCTTCTTTATCCTGCTGAGAAAGATCTATATGTATCTTATTTAAATAAAAAAAGACATCATAATTCTCACCTATTTCTGATTCAGCAAAACTAAATAAAGGAGTTCTTCCAGAATATGAAGATTGTTCATTTAAATTAGTTTGTTCTATTATTTTATCAACGACTTCTTCTTGATTATCTTTTAATAGTTGTCTTATTATATTATAAAGAAGTGGTATTCCTGAATATTTCTTCTCATTTTTATAATAAGTCTCAGACGGCAGAACATTTATTTGGATTAAATAATTAAAATAATCGCTATGATTATTAAATAAACTTAGTTTTTTCACATTATAACCTTTTCTTATGTTTATTTTCTTCATGTGGATTTATTAGTATATTTTCAAGCATTTTCTTTTCTTCCAAAAGTTGCAATTGTAATATTCTTTTGGTTATCAAGTCCTTTTTTTCGGGTGACATACAACCTCTATCATGAAGTTCTTCCATTCTTTCATCTGTAAACTCTGAAAAGTCATATATTTTATCTATTAAAATTTTTGCTTTGGCATAATCCACCCAAGAGAGCAAACTATTACCTTGGATATTTCTTTGATTTATATTTATACCTTTATCAACCAAAAGTTGAAATGTTCCACAATTTGCTAAAGACAGAGCATTTTGGCCGAATTTATCTACATGGCTTATATCTATTCCTGATTCAATAAGGAGTTTCGATATTTGAGGATTATCTCCGAATTTAAATAAAGCATTTTGATTCATACCATTCACTTGATTAATATTAATACCTCCTTTTAATAACAGTTTCACTTTACTTATGTTATTAGTCATGAACAAAGCATTATTGCCAGATTTATCAACTATATTAATATCGATTCCTCTTTTTATAAGCAAGGATGTGGTATGAAAATCAGAATAAAAAAGTGCATTTTTTCCTGAGTGCTCTTCTTTACTGTGAATATCAATATTATGTTTTATTAACCACTTTGCTTTTTTATAGGGAACTTTGAATAAAGCTGTTTCACCAAAAGGTTTTTTCCTGTTTATATTTATTGAGTCTTTATACTTTAAATATTCTTCCTCAGAATCTATCTCAAATATACTTTTTGGTGTTGACATACTATAACCTCTTTACTATTTTATTTTCAGGTGAATTATCTTTCAAACTATTCAGGATTGTTTGCTTTTCACTTTGTGCTTTTATTTCAGCAATTTTTGTTTCAATAAGTGCTCTTTTCTCAGGTGTAAAAGTATCATATTCATCAACTTCTAATTCATTCATTTTTTCTTCTGTATAAAAAGAAAGGTCATCCAGTTCATTAATTAAAAGTTTAGTTTTTTCAAAATCAGCATAAGTGATGACATCTTCACCCGCATGACTTTTTTGTTTTGCATTTATACCTAAAGATAATAAAATTTTAGCAACTTCTACATCTGCATCAAATAAAGCATTTTCACCATGATTATTTATTTGATGTATATTAATATTTTTATTAATTAACATTTTTGCTATTTCTGGGGATTGTGAGAAATGGAAAAGACTGTTTTCACCATTATCGTTAATTGCATGAATATCTACTCCAGATTCTATATATAAAGGAGCTAAATTTTCAGTAGAATACATCAAAATATTATTCCCTTTTTTATCCCTGATATTGATATCCGCGCCAGCTTTTATTAATAGTTCTGTTGTTTTTAAATCATGGGTGTAAAATAATGCAGTTAGACCTGACAAATTCTTCTGGTTTATATTAATTTTTCCTTCAATAAGTAATTTTGATGTTTCATAGTCAGCTTCAAATAAAGCATTGCTACCACCTTGATCTATTTGATGGATATTGATTCCCTGTTTAATCAACCAGGAAGCATGATGGTAAGGCTTGTTAAACAAAGCAGTTTTTCCATATTTATTAATTTCGTTTATATCTATTTTAGATTGAGAATCATATTCTAAATATTCCTCTTCTGAATCCATTTCAAATATACTTTTTTTCATGAGAATTTCTCTTATTTATAATACATACATTATTATATAATAAATTTTATTAATCGCATATTAGAGTCTTCTGTTTTTATTATCAGAAGATTGGTTATTTACATTTAGAGAGATATTTTCAAAAATACTTTCTTTTTCATTCTCTGCTTTTATTTGCAATTGTCTTTGTGTAATTAATTCTATTTTTTTATTTGTATAAATTTCAGGTTCTTCTCTTTTGAGTTCAGCTAATTTTTCAGGAGTATAAAAAGATAAATCTTTAATCTTAGAAATAATCAATTTTGTTTTTTTGTAATCCGCATATAAAATAATATCTTCTCCATTATTTGATTTTTTATTTACATCAATACCGTATTCCAAGAGAACCTTAGACTCATCCAATGGGGCATAAAAAAGTGCATTGTACCCATAAACATCAATTTGGTTAACATCAACTCCTGCCTTTATAAATTTTTCCACATAAGGGTTTGAAGCATAAAAAAGAAGTGTTTTGTTCTGTGTTGAAATTTGATGAATATTTATACCTTCATCTAACAGCATATCTATTAATTCAGGATCTTCAAAAAAATGAGGACGGAACAAAACATTACCTTGATACTCTTTTTCAACTACATTAACATCTATCCCTGATTTTATTAATAATTTTGCACGGTCACAATCACAAAAAAATAAAGCATTCATACCACTATTATCTATTTGATTTTTGTTAATATTATGCTCAAGGAGTAATGTTGTTTTCTGTAAATCTCCAGTATAAAAAAGTGCATTCCTTCCCATATTATCTATCACATTTACATCACAATTTCTTTTTATCAATTCTTTCGCAGTTTTATAACGAGCATGAAAAAGAGCAGTTTGTCCTTTATTATCCCTGTGATTAATATCTATTCCTGCCTCGATAATTGATTGTGCTATACTGCCACGAGAATCAAAAAGAGCATTACGACCATAATTATTTGCATGATGAATGTTTATACCATGCTTTATCAGCCATTGTGATCTTGTATATCCTGAAGCTGAAACCTCGAATAAAGCCGTTTCATTATCTTTATTAATTTCATTAATATCTACTATATTTTTATATTTAAGATATTCTTCTTCTGTTTCTATTTCAAATATACTTTTCATCTAAGCCCCAGGATAATAAAAATTCATATTTATTTAATCTTAACATGATAAATAACATATTCCAATTACACTGAAAATAATATATTTAAATCCTTTTAACTATTCTTTCATTATTATCATAATAAGGAGAAGTTTTGCTTAAAATAACTTCATTTTCATAAAATGAATGCAGACTAAGCAATTCTGATCTTAAGAATAATTTTTTGTTATTTTTTATAAAACGTATTTCTATATCCTGACCTGATAAACCTTTCGGCAAGGAGGAAACCTTAAAAAATAGATTACCGTATGTAAAGGGATCTGGAAACCATAACAAATTTTTATTATCGAATATATTTTTAGGTTGAGATTTTAAAATGTGCTCTATAAAAAGTATAAATTTTGCCTCACAAGAATTTAATATGGTATCGCTAAAAACATGACTCAGAACACCATCAGCATGATAAATATGAATTGATTTTTCATCTTCTCTTATGAAAAATTTCATCATATGTACATCGCCATTTAGACCATAATTATCTAATATGAATTTTAACATTTCATAATCTTCGGCATTATTTCTCATAATCTTTTTTTCTTTTTTTCCGCATTCACTTTCGAAGCGCATTCTACATTAATAGCTTCCATTATTTGTTTCTTTTCAGCATCAGCATTTTCCTTAGCTTTTATTAAATAATCATCAAAACCTGAACATACACCTGTTTCTGTATCAAAATTAAACAAAGGATGTTTAAGCTTAATCATTATTTGGGCATCTGCAAGAGAAAGATTACTTTTCCCAGAAAATTGACTTGGAAAATAATTTTGATACATATTTAACTTGAAAGGTGATGTGTTTAGACCTGGAATTGAAGCGGGAGCAGGAATTTGTGATTTAAGATTTTTCTTTTTTTTGGACATTTAAATTTCTCCTCAATAGAATCACCCATTTTACCTTTATTATCTGTTTGAAAGCAAGGTAAAATAGGAATTATATTTAAATACTGAGTGAAGATAGCCGCACATTCTCGTTCTTCAAGGAGTAGATAATGTCAAATTCTTTTAATTTTCATCTGGTCATCATCTAAAATATTAACATTACTCAGTATTATGCATTTTTCTTTCATTATCTCTATTTCTTTTTTTAAAAACCATCCAGTTTCATTATCATGTATAAACCTAATTATAATCCTTCTTTTTTCTTCTGACAGTTCAAATACAAATATTCTAAATTTCAAACTATTATAAAACCCTACACCAGCATTAAACTGATTAATATCTTCTTTAAAAATTTCTCCTTTATATTCTGCAAGCATCTCTTCAAAAAAAGACATTATTTGAAACTTATAATTTTCAGATGATAATCCTTTTTTTGAAATCTTTGTTTCTACACTTCTGTTTGTAAATAATTCATTATTTTCATCATTCAGATTCTTATCAAAAATATTCAATTCAAATTCGTGAACATCACCATTTTTGCCATAATTATTAACAAAAAACTCTAAAGCTTTATAATTTCCCATAGATACCTTCAATTATTTAAAAGAAATTAATAATAACATAGAAAGTTAATAGTTTCCAGGTAATTCCTATTACTTTATATTGATCACAGAGGAAGCTTTGTATTTTTATTGTTAGTATAGATTAAAAGGCAATGTTGACATTTTAATTTTTCTTATTATGTTCTAATAAAAGGCATCCTTTAGATTTTCGCCTACCGTTCTCTGCAAAAGGTAAATTAAGGATTTTAGTTCAAATCAAAAACATATCTCTTTATTTTCTTATGTTTGGTTTTACTAACGAGAACATTAACATTAACCGAACATAAGGAAAACACATATGAAAAAACACCCAAAAATATTTGAAGAATTTTATAAATCAGAAAGAAAAAAATACTGCCCAGAAATAAAAAAAATAGAAGCATTAGAAAAAATAACCAGAAATGAATATAGTCGATATTATGGATCTAATGGCAAAGATCATATAGGATCACCCCTCAACACACCTCTTACTATTTTTTATGCTTTAGTGTACCTATTTATAGTTGTTTTTCTTCCTATTCACCTTTCGGAAAATGAATCTATATTATCTACATTTTTTATTATTTTATTTATAGCACCTTTTGTTTTTGTATTAATGGGAGCGGCTATCCTAATTTATGATAATTCTATAAGAAATTTTATTATGCCTTTTATTTTAATCATTAAGTATAAAAGGAATATCTCTTTGATTAATTTTATATATTTAATAAACCATAGCTTTGAATCCTATGTCACATCAAGAATAGATAAAAAAATCAAAATTGATCCGGCTATATTTGATGTTTTGATTAAAGAATCCCCAACTATTGACATACAATATAAACAAAAAATGATTAATATCAAAAACAAAGACTTGGCAAGCAAGCAAACAAAAATAACATTAGACAAGTTTATAGAGATGGCAGACCGTGTATTTGATAAAACAGGCTTTAACACCAAAAAAAAGGTTAATTTTAAGTTAAAAAAATATAATAAAAATTATTGAAGTAAATTATTAATTAGTGTAAATAAGAATTAAGAAAACAGGAGATGATATGAAGATAAACTTTTCGATGTTAGCATTTGATGCTCAATACAATAAATTTAAAGAAAGCTTAATTGATTCTGGCTATACTTTTGATGAGTCAGTATATCTTCAATCGGTTGCTTTATTTTTAGAATTCTCTGATATTGAATCTTTACTGTATGACTGTAAAAAAGTTAAAAACAAAAACATTTTATCTCTTTTTAGTTCATTTGTTAAAGATACTTTTACGACATCTTTATCTTCCAGTAAAAAAGCAAGGGGAAATGTCATTGGAATAAATGAAGATGGGATGGTTATATTAAAAGAAGATGTTCTTAAAAAATATACCTATCAGCAATTCAAGACAGGTGTATCTAAAGTTTCTTTCTACTTAAAGTCTCTTAACATTGATATTTCACAAGCCAGCCTTTTGAAAGCTTTTTCTGTTTTCTTAGGTTATAAAAACTGGAATACACTATCTACTGTTATCAAAAGCAAAAGGCAATCAATCTATAATATTTGTAATAGTGACTACAATATATTGGTAGAATGTGCCTTTTTAGCTTTAGAAGAAAATATACAAGAAGTTTATTTTGTTGATATAAATACTCCTCATCTGATTGGAGAGTATTTAAAAACAGTAAATCAACTTAAGCATAAATATAAAGTTCCTTTAAAAGAAATATCTAAAGTGAAAAGTATTAATAAGGAAGAGCTTACAGAAGGTTTATTTAATGGCCAAAGCCTATGTTTTATTTCTGAAAAAGAAGATGTGAGTAATTATATTTATAACCAGTTTATCAAAGGCAATAAATTATATCAGATTGAAAGTTAAAACTTATTAAAAATAATAAACAAAACAATAAAGATTTTGTAACTTGAGACATTTTTCAAACTCCTGAAGTAGGATTAATAAAATCGTCAGACTTTTGTCTTACAAGTAATTTGCTTTTTATTCTTTTAAAGATTCCTTTTTTGCAGCATCAAGAAATCTCTTTAACTGATTCGTCATTTTTGGCTCTCCTCCATTCATTCTTGCTTGTTTTATTTCAAGTCCTTTACGAGCATCAGAGATTATCTTAGCATCATCTCTTGTGAAAAAATTCTCCATTGTTAATGGATAAGGATGTGCTTTCTTTTTTAGAATAAATGTTTTCTTCTTCATATAAACCTCATTTTATTTTTCTATAATTTAAACAAATTTTTGTATAATATCAAATCTATTTTTATTTTATAAATAATCATCTTAAAATACCAAGGCAAGTCCTTATGCCTTATTTACTCTCTTATAAATTATGTATTTTTTTAACAGAAACACTGTTATCTGTTCTATCTAAAACTTCAACATCTAATGTTTCACGGGTTTTTTTATTGATAATAATCCTTTTATGCACAGCAATAAGTTCACTATCATAAAACTTTTTACCCGCTTTTATATCTCTGTCATCAATAAGTACAGTTTTTCCTTCTCCTTTTAACAAATGACTTATCTCATGTGCAATATCTTTATCAGATTCATAATCAATAACAGAAATGATATAATCAAATGTGTTGAAATATTGATTACCTTTAAATCCTTTTTCATCCCTGTTCTGCTCAAGTAAAGCCATTATTAAACGTGAAACTCCGATACCGAAGCACCCCATTAATATATGATTTTTAAAGTTATCTCTTAAATCAAAAGCTTTACTGTATCTGTCTCCTAAGTTAAATATATGACCTATTTCAAGATAGTTTTCGCCATCATCTCCTTTATCCTCTCCAAATGAACTTTTGCAGCGAAATTCTTCAGAGAAGCTTCCCCCCATTTCTCCAACATCAGAAGAAACAATATCAAATGATAAACCTAATTTTGTAAAAATATTGATATAGGCTTGTCTCACATCATTGTATATTGAAACAAGTGCTTCCTCATCATGAGAAAAGCAATAAGCATCTGACATTAAGAATTCTTTACCTCTTATCAGACCACCTTTAGCTCTCATTTCATCACGATATTTATTACCGATCTGGTAGACTCTTAAATCCATTTTTGAATTATTGTAGTATTTTTTTACAATCGCAGTTATTGATTCTTCACAAGTTGCACCTAAGACAAACTCTCTGTCTTTTCGGTTTTTTAATGTGAACAATTCAGAACCATAGGAATCATACCTCTCGGATGTTTTCCATAATTGAGCATCCTGAATTAAACTCAAACGTATTTGAGAAAATCCTATAGCATCCAGTTCTTCCTGAATAACCTGCTCTACTCTTTTTTCAAGTAAATAACCCAAAGATAAGGTTGAAAATACTCCAGCACTATCCTGAGTATAAAATCCCGCTTTCTGAACAAGATCTACCAAATCCATCTGAGTATTGTCTTTAGCAAAAGAATTACTGTTAAATAACATATTTGAGAATTTCATTTCATTTTCCTTTTATTAAGTTTCATCTATTTATTTTAAAATGTACAAATTTTTGCAATAAAAAAAAACGCCTGTAAAAGGCGTTTAAAGATGAAACTCAATAAAACATGAGCAATAGTCTTTTACGCCTTATACAGGCGATTGTGGTCGTTTACCTTGTGAGACTACTGTTAACTTGCTCATGATTTTTCCTTTAATATATTCAGATATAGGACAATAATAGATACCTTCAAAAACAAAGTCAAGTTTTATTTAACATGTCGTTTTTAAATTTTGTGTTTCCCTGAAGATAATCCTTGATTATCATGTTTATTTTCTTCTTTTTTCACAGAAAGAGAGGAACGATCTGGTAATTTTGGTATTTCTCGTCTGACTCGTGTTTCTTCAGACTGATTTTCCTGAGATTTTTCTGGATTTAAAGTAGGTCTGGCTCCTTTTACAGTATTTTCAGGATATAAAGCTCTGTCACTAAATATTCGTGGCATTTCTTTTGAGTTTACAGTATTTGATGAGTTATTTTCTTTTATATGAGAGTCTAAAGTCGGTCTTTTTCCAGAATATGCTGGAGGGGAAGGTGGATTGTTCGATATAGAAGGTCTTACTCTTTTTGGTGGCTCTTTTTGCTCATTTAGAATACCTGAGTGAATATCCTTATTTGCAAATTTACGACCGTTATTAAAATATTGTAGCTCTTCAATGCTATTCACAGATCTATCCATTTGAAAGGAATCATTTATCCTATTCTCAAGCATTGCTATTGTATCATTACGAATTTTTGTAATTTGGTAGTCTTTATCATGTATTCTATTATTAACAAAGCTTGTAAGATAACAAAATTCATTCCTCATCCTTTCGTCATTATTACTCGAAGATTTCGTGTATTCTCGCAATTTATCGTCGAATTTTTGAATACCTATAGTGGTATTAGTTTCCATTATTTTTTTATTTAAAGCATTAAAATCTTTATGTTGAATTGCGGAATTAGCAGCACTATTATGCAGTTTTAAATTGTCTACCACATCATATTTATAGGTTTTATCCTTTAAATTGGATTCTTTATAACTATCAGATCTGAATTCTATAATACTTTTTATTAATTCTTCACCTCTTTCTTTTTGACCGTTTTCAGTATAAATTTCTCTTATCATAGAGCAGGCATATAAGTCAGCATAACCTTCTAATATGGAGCTATGTAAACTATGTAATTGTTCACAAGGAATATCTTTAAAGCCTTCAAATTTAACCATTTGGTTTATAAACTGCTCATCATTCTTATCAATAACTTCTGTTACTTTACCTTGATTCGCTAAAGACCACTGATGATGAACGGCATGACCTAATTCATGTAAAAATAAATAATTAGCTGCATCTTGCTTATTAATTGGTTTTGCATTGCTATTCGAGAACTTATGTTCATTTAGACTTCTAACTTCGTTTTCATCTACAATGATTTTTTGTTCATCAATAAGGTAAATAGAATATCCTTTTTCTCCTGTTTTATCTCTTTGTCTTATTTCTTCTTTAGAAAAACCACGGAATTCTACAGGAATTTCTTTATTTATATTTGGGAGTTTGTTCCCAGCATTTAAATGATTTATAACTTCTTTTATATTTATATCTTTTTTAAAAATATCTTCTTCCAAATAATCTTTCTTTATTATTCCTTTTATAAATTTAGACAACCCAGACGGAACCTTCTTGCTTTTATCTTCGTCTATATAAGAATAGATTACATCTTCTATTTCTTTAGAATTAGGATTAACTTGCATTTTTTACAACTCCAACGGAGAACATATTCCAAGACTCACCACCTTCTACTTTAACACCATGACCAATAATTAAGTGAAACTCTGGATTACTTTTTATTTCAGCATTGAGAATGTTATTAAGCTTTTCATCAAAAATAAAATAATAATCTGGTGTTTCTAAAATGTATTCATTTTTTTTCCTTTTAAAATTGAAATCATTAGCAGTATTTTCCCTGATAAAAAAATCCAGATAATTTTTATATTTAATATCAATTTTGGATATATCGATTATCAGGCTATTTTCCATTTCTTCTGCGGTACCAACATCATAATCATCTCTCGATAAATACACAATCTCTTTTCCATCATCTGCTTTCATTACTAATTTCATAAAAATTTCCTCTTTATATCTTATTTTTACACAATAATTTAAATTCTTATTTTTTCTTATTTATTTTCTTGCTACTGCCTCTACACATGCAATTACATCTTCATCATTTAAAGATATAAAACCAATGCGGATAATATTATTTTTCGAGTTATTCTGAACACTTTCTATTTTATAATTTGCATAACCAGCAAATAAAAAATAAAATTCAGAAGTTTCAAGAACAAAATCATCATTTCTCATAAATGACTCTAAGGTTTCATTAGTTTCAAAAACTTTTTCTAAATATTCTTTTTTCTCTTGAGGAAGTTCATTTATCATGATAAAAATATCATCAGGAAAATTAAATAAATTCCCTACATCATAATCATCTTCAGAAATATAAATAATCTCTTTACCATCATCTGCTTTCATTACAAATTTCATAAAATCATCCTTATTTTATTGTGCAATTATTAAAAAATACATAACATACAAATACTAAAATAACAAGTTTAAAAAAACTTTACTTTTTTGGAAACATTTATCTATATTTTAATTCCAGCTTCATTCGTAATGATTTTTTGCTTATCAGGAAAGTAAATTGAATAGCCTATTTCTCAGGATCTTTAAAAAATTCAACAAATCGCATAAAATAACATCTAAATACTTTTTTTGAAAAATCATTTAGAAATATCAATGATTTTATCGTCATATTGTGTTTTTATATTATATAAATTTCCTTTATTATGTTTTAAAAACAAGCCGACATTAGGCATGTTTTTATTCTCTTCTTCTTTATCTGAATAAATTATATAAGATATACCTAAATCTTTTTTAAAACAAGATATATAAGAGTAAGTTATATGTTTAGGACATGGTGTGATAATTTTAGGATATTGATATCCTTTCATCAGACATTTCTTTGGCAAGTCATTTTCAAAAAAAAGGTTCACACAAGTCATAACAACTACTTCCATCAAGGTGTTTTTTGCAGGAATGATGATATTGTCGTTTAACATTAAATTATAAAATATATCATTATCTTCATCATAAATTTCACAAAGAAATATTTTCATTTTTACCATTTCTTCTGTAATAATTTTTTTTACTTCAAGATATGATTCCTGTTCAGCTAATGTAAATTTTGAGAAATCAGAAGGAATATTAGCAATAAAATAATCTATACCTTTTTTAGTAAATTCTATTTTTATGTCATTTCTCGATTGAAAGAGGAAATCTATTATAAGCGAAAGTTTATAATAATCTATCTTTTTCAAAATATACGGTATACGATATTGTATTATGTTATAAATAAATAAGTGGAATTGGGAGTCTATCTTAAAAGTTAAAAGCCCTAAAACATATTTTATCTAAAAAAATATAAGGTATATTATATTCACTCATACACTTTTTTGTTAGTTCAACACATTCTTTATGTTCAGCAAGATAAAAAAATTTTTCACCTCTTGCTAATAATTTTTTTGTATAAATAAAGGATGCCTTTTCTGAAGGAACTGGAGAGTCTACTATAAACATATTTTTGAAATAAATACTTCTTTCAATCCATAAATCTTTATTTGTCTTTGGTATAGTTCCTGCCTTAAAGTTTCTTATTATTTTATCATTTGGCCAATATGCTTTATTAAACAATTTATAAATGAGGTTCTTTTCTTCATGATGTATAAAATGAATTTCCTGAAAAGCATTTAAAGATATATCGTAGTAACCATATGTGGCAAATTTATTTTTATACACTTTATTACATCTTCTCAATTCTCTATTAATATCTTTTTTTCGATGTATTATCATAAAACCTCTTATTAATTTCTCTAATTATTTTTTAAAAACTCAGAGATAAATTTTGGAAAAATGTATTTTATTCTATAACTTTTTATTTTTTACATTAATTAATGTTTTGACATACTCCCCGCCCTAAAGGACGAGGATTCTTCTTCCTTCGATGTAAAGTAATAGTTTTGACTTTTGAGGAAAATCAAAATTTCTTACGGATTTACTCCAGAAGCAATCCCCAGCAGCCCGCTGGTTCTGATATTAATCGCGGCATTGATATCTCTGTCATGGCTTGTATTGCATTTCGGGCAAGACCATTCTCTTATATTTAAGGGCAACTTAGGCATGATATAATTGCAGGACGAGCAGGTTTTAGAGCTGGGGTAAAACTTACCCACTTTGACTAATGTCCTGCCATACCACTCACATTTATATTCAAGTTGCCTGAGAAATTCTCCCCAGCTTGCATCGGATATCACTCTTGCCAGACGACGATTTCTTACCATGCTTTTAATCTGCAAACTCTCAACACATATTACCTGGTTTTCGTTAACTATGTTTTTCGTTATTTTATGCAGATTATCTTTGCGTATATTACTGATTTTTTCATGTAGCTTAGCGATTCTTGTTTTTAATTTATTTCTGTTTTTATTGTGGACTTTTACAGATAAGCCTAATTTTTTTCTTTTAATATCAAGCTTAGCCAGTTTTCTCTGTAAAAACTTCATTTTTTCTTCATAAGCCAGATATTTCTTTTCATTGGCTATTTTAACTCCGTTATCAAACACCAGAAAATCCTTTAAGCCTAAATCAATACCACATTTGTTCTGGCTTTCTGGGAGCTTATTAACGTCTCTTTCATACACAAAAGAAATATGGTATTTACCTGATTTGGTTTTTGATATTGTCGCAGATGAAAAGTTGACGGGGAACTCCCCTGTCAGGCGAATATCTAAAGGCTCTTTGCTTTTTGCCATATAAAACTTACCAGATTTTAATTTAAGGGAATTCTTCATCATAGTGATACTCTGGCGATGGTGTTTCCTTTTAAATACGGGTAAACCTGATCTTTTAGCAAAGAAAGCATCCAGGGCTTTGCCCAGATGTATTATCTTCTGCTGTAAACAGACAGAAGACACTTCATTTAAATAAGAGTACTCCGGCATTTTCTTGATTCTGGTTAAATGTTCGTTTCTTTCTTTTGCCGTGAAACCTTTGCCCGTTTTTTCCTTGTTGTGATTACTGGCATCTAAAACCAGATTCCATACTTTACGGGCACAACCAAAACTCTGAGCTAACAAAGTTTCCTGTGACAAAGTAGGGTAAAACCTGTATTTTATTGCCGCTTTCATTGAAATACTAAAAACCTTTTGTTTTGACTTAATATTATTAATTTTATAGCATTAATATTTGAAAAATCAAGTTTTTATACAGATAATGGACCTTATATCCCCGCCATGAATGGCGAGGTTTTACGGTCGGTTCGGATAACGTAAAAGTTTAAAATGTCTAATATACTAAATATTAATGTTATTATTTTTATGCTATAATAAATATAAAATCACATCAGGAGTATTTTTCATGGATTTAGAAACACTATACAAACACAACGAAGATAACATGCCTTCAAAGATAACTCTTTTATTAATAAGAAAGGCATTGCTTTTAAAAGAAATTTTCACAATCGAGCCAGATATTTCTTTTCGATACAAAACAAATGTTACTTTTGATTGTGTTACTAATGCTTATTTCGATTGCACCTGGAATAATAACATTGTCATTACTCCTGAAAGCAACAATACTGACATACTCTCCATCATTGAAACTTTAAAATCAACGGATAAAGAATTTGAAAAATTCATCTTGAATCAAACGCACATTGAAAATATGGATGATGAATCATCGTATGATTATTTAAGACATAGTATTCGTGATTTTACATGTTATGATGCTATTATAAATAAAGAAAATTTAAACAAGACTTTAAATGAATTGGTAGAGAACTTTCTTTCGGATACTCCAAGGGAAAAGGAAGTTCATGAATTTATCCAAAGCCTTGCCAGGGATGAAGAATATAAACCTGAAATAATTTCTCTTTATGGTGCAGAAATAGCAGCAATTCCAGTCACAGTAGATGACACCTATAACCACTTATATCTTGAATGGGGCATGTATAAGGATGATTTTGTATTAGATCAAGTTAAAGAATTCTTAAAAGAATCCTTTAATAAAATCTTTAAAAATAATATTTTATCATCAACAGAAAAGAACTTCCTCTTTTTAAGTTTTGAAGATAATATCTTTACACTTAATATTGCCGAGAATTCACTAAATTGTATTGTTTATTCTGATCAATATAGTTCTAATATTACCACTTTTGACGACCATCCAGAAAACGACTTTGCTGAAGTTGTTTCTGATAAAATAAAAATCATTAATAACAATTCATTACAATTTATGCTCGACCATATTGCCTGTATTTTTCCTCATATGTTTGATAGTGACAAAACATTGCAGGAATTACAGTCTTATAATGAAAAAGTTTTTATTCAAAATCAGTTAAATAATGATAATAACTGTGTTCCTAAATCAAGCAGAAGACTCTAATTTAAAAAGAGAAGAATCCTTTCTTCTCTTTTGTTTTAGGCAGAATAAATCACCTTATAATATTCTTCTACTGTCTTTAAACAATACTCTTCACCTGTTGAAATTGCCCACATTTTCCAAGGAATATAGTCTTCTTTTGGATATTTTTTAAGATATGCTTTTAAATCTTTTCTCAGTTTCCTCTCAAGAATTCTATCTTTATGTTTATTGCGATAAATCCTAATTAAAATATAAACCCCTAATCCTGCCAAAATAATACCAGAAAGAGCGACTAATAATACCATTTTGTTAATAGAGCCAAGAATATCTGAAAAGCTTGATTTATTAGAACTAAATAATTTTTTTATAAAATCTAAATTTAATTTAGAAGATAAATCAGACATCCATTTTGGGGTGTCATTATCAAAAGTTGAAACCGTATTATCCATTTTTATCCAGCCTGCACCATCCCAGAATAAATTCCAAGCATGACCTTTTTTCCTGTTTCCTGAGAAATTGTCACCTTCCTCATCTATAAAAATACCTGTAACATATTGAGAAGGAATACCATAATAACGCGATATAAGAGCCGTAGCTGTTGCGAAATATTCACAATGACCTCTTCGGTCTCTTAACAAAAAGTCTTCAATTGAACGTGATTTACCATTATATTTTAACTTTAAAGTATATTTAAAATTACTGGCAAACCAGTTATGAATTTTTATTTGTTTTGTGTAGACATCATCAGTCTCTTTAATGCCTATTTCAGGAGCAATTAACTTTATTATGTCTTTATACTTATCTGAAAGATAAAGATCCTCTTTAAATGGTGCCCGATAACTCACATACATAGAGTCGAGATAGGTTATTTTCAGATTTTGATATTCCCTTTCTCTCGAAATAGCAGCAATAGAATCACCATATATCTTATAATAAGTTCTGTTTTTTATATCTGAATTTATGGATACCACTCCAGGAGGCATATAATTCATAACTTCAAGAGGACTTTTTAAAGTTAGTTCTTTTTCAACAGGAATAGCTTCTTTTTTTAAAAACTGATGTTTAAAAGAAAGGTCATCAAGTTTTGTATCACTTCTTACAATATCAAAAAAATTTATAAACCCCGTATGTTTCAAAGAAGGTTGCTTATTCAAATCAGGATAGTAAAATCTAAAGTAGATAAATCTGTAATCTAACTGCATTCTTACATAGTTATCTTTATCTCTATAAAAATTATGATAATCTTTACCTGCAAAAGAGTTTACTAAACCTGAAGCACCTATTTTATCTCTTATATTAGCCATAACATTCATAAAGTCATAGTCTAGTCGCCTTACTGAGAGATCACTCCATTTTATCTTTTCGTTTTCAAAATCCTGGAGAACAGAAAACTGATAATTATAGAAAAGATGGTCAGACGGCAGTTCACCTTTCCCACTAAAAAGCACCTTATTCCTAAGTGACACTCGGGCAGAACCTGAACCTATTGCTGAAAACCCTGTATCAAAATCTGGAAGATACATCAATGCCATATTGTTTAAAGATTTGTTGCTAACAATAACCAGTGTTGCCATGACAAAAACAAATAAAAAAGTTCTGATTATGTAAATTTTTCTCCAGGCGACACTAAATAAAATTAAAGTGATAAACCATACCATCAAAAAAGGATTAAAACCAACAAGAGAATAAACGGCAACAATACTTAATATACTTATATAATTAAATTGTCTTGCATTTGCTATATATTCATTTGATTTATCATCATAGAGTATGAAATAGCCTGATACAATCAATATACCAACGGGGGCATATATTACTAAATAAAACTGCTGGAAAAAATCAGGTATAAATAGAATAATGATAGCTAAATATAGAGCACAAAATATATAAAAAGGATAGCCTAACTTCGTTGAATTTTCTGAAATTGTTGTTGTCACCATAAAAGAAAGCAGTAACAATAAAGCAAAGAATATGTTGAAAATATTGAAGTAAAAATCAAGATTCAGAAAAGACAGACTTACAAAAGTTAATAATAAAATAATCCTTTCTATACTATTTTGTGTTAACTTCTTCATATTCATTTCCTTATAAGGACTTTGTTATTCACAGGTATATCTCTTGTTGTTAACACAATAATTTTATCATTAGCAGGGGATACTATATTTTTCTTTTTAAATATTTTTTGAGAAGGACCCGTTTTTATAATTTTCTCCAGTAAGTCTTCTTTTTGATTCACTATTTCAAAATTTTCATTATCAATAAAGACTGTTTTTATATGTTTTTTGAGAGGCGAATGATTTAAAAGATAAATAAGATTTTCTTTTAATGTCTCATAACTTTGTGCATCTTTATCTTTTAAACCCACTTCATTATCTACATATAGTTCAATCTCTGGATTTTCTGTAGCATAAAAACGATTCACAAGAAGTTTATCATTCTTAAGACTCTGTTTCCAGTTAACATGTTTAAAGTTGTCTCCTGACTCATATTCTTTTATAGAATGAATATAATCCATACCTGTGGATTTTTTAACATGTTTTGCGATACAAGCTTCTAACTCATGATTTCTTACCGCTTCAGGTAAAAATAAAAATTTCTTTTTATTTTGCACAAAATAATAAATTATCCTTTCTGTGCCAAGTAGATCTTTTTCTGCAAAACTAAATTCTTCTATTGCAAAAACAACAGGTTTTTTTATCTTTAAATGCACATTCAAACTATTTTCATTTTCCCATATCATTTTTGACTCAACATCACTGGGATTTAAAGCAGCCAGATGTGGACTTTTGTTTTTAAAGTCTCCTTTTTTTACTTTAAATTTCAACACTACTGATTCGTTGATATTTTTTATTGTAGTATAACTTCCACCTTCATAGGAAGATTCTATATTTTTTGACTTTAAATATAAAAAACGAACATAGCTTTCAATAAATAAACCTGTAAAAAGGAAACTTACAAAATAAAATAAGTTATATTCCTCACTTGCTAAAAAAGCGATACCTAAAAATAGCACTGCAAAAAGAAGAACAAAACTCATTCCATATCTGAATTTCAGCATTATGGTTTTACCTTCTTTAGACTTTTCATTAAAACAGTTGCTATTTCTTCAGGGTCAGTGCTGTGATTTTTAAGAATTATACGATGATTTAAAACAGGATTTACCAGCTCAAATATATGATCAGGTAATACATCCTGATTCCCTCTTAAAAAAGCAAGAGCTTTAGCATTGTTGATAAGATCTTTACCCGCTCTTAAAGAAACACCTTTTTTAATATCATCATTATTTTTTATAGCATGAATAATATCAAGTGCATAGTTTGCCACTTTATCATGAACATTAATATCAGAAACCTTCGCTTTCATTAGGGCAAATTCTTCTTTAGAAACCAACGATTCTTTTTTATTATAATCATAAACTCCCATCATAATAGCAAGCTCATGTTCTCGTGAAAGATCTCCTAATGAAAGATTCATACAAAACCTGTCTTTCTGAGCAGAAGGCAAATCAAAGGTACCTTCTTCTTCAAGATGGTTTTGTGTTGCAATAACGAAGAAGTTTTTACTTAAAGAATAGGTCTTTCTATCAATAGTGGTTTGTTTTTCAGCCATCGACTCAAGCAAAGCGGATTGAGCACGAGGCAAAGCACGGTTTATTTCATCAACTAAGAGAATATCATTAAACACAGGTCCCTTATGAAGCTCCCAGTTGTTTAACTCTTTATTGAAAATATTTATTCCTGTAATATCAGAAGGAGATATGTCTGGTGTAAATTGAACACGCCCATAATCAAGTGAGAAAACATCTGAGATAATTTTAGCAAGAGTTGTTTTACCTGTACCAGGATCATCAGTAAGAAGAATGCTACCACCTGATAAAAGTGCACAAAGGATAAAATCAAGTTTATCCTCTTTTATTTTAAAACTTTCTTTAATACTTGTTTTGATCATATCAATCATAATGCTATTCCTTAATATTTTTCTAAAGAATAGCATTTTTCACCTTTTACATGCAAGGTATTTCTGAATAAACCAGTGCCATTATGAGTTATACTTTCATAAATATTTTTAACCAGATAATATTCAACTTAACTCATTTTTACAACAAACAAAAACGCTCACTACGGACTTAAATTAATATTATCAAAAAAACCTATTTGTTTTTCTTCTTTTATATTTGGGTACTCTTTTGCATCTAAAGACCATTTATTCACAGGGACATTCCAGTTATGCATCTCCCCAATTCCATTATTTTGAACGATTTTTTCATTTACATTGTATCTGAGATTTTTTTGAAATTCTCTGCTTTGTAATTCAGGATAAGCAATTGTAATTAAAAAATTAAAGTAGTCTTTTCCATTTTCCCTGATGACTATGTGATAGAATGCATTTTGTGAATCTGGGGCAAAACTTTCATTGACACCATCAATATTCGTAATTCCAATAGAGCAATATTTTCTGATTTTGTCACAGTATTGCGAAGAGGTTGTTTTATAGTTAAGAATATCCTGTTTGTTATCCTTGATATATTCTTTTACTTTTGAAGAAACCGTTGTAAAATTATTCTCAAGTTTATCAAGATCTGATGGATGAGGTTTTGATATATAATTATAAAGGAAAACGATGATAATAGCATACAGGAATATTTTAAATTTCAATTTAAAAGCACTTTCTTCTTTGCTATTTTTAAACATCTTAAATTTTTTAACTACAGCTTTTTTAGTTCTTTTCTTTTTGTGTTTCATTATTTTTATCCTTTAAAAATGATAAAAATCATCCAATTTTATGCATCAGAAGTCAAATTTAAATATTCAAAGTAAGCATTTATATTCTTTTTTTAGCCTCTTTTCCTTTTAAAATTATTATTTCTGGCAAATTGTTGAATATTATTTCTTTTTCATGTTGTGCTTTGCAAGCCGAAGTTAATTCAACCTCTACCAATTTTAAATCAAACATATACCTGCTTTGAGAACGAGTACCCATACTCATATAAAAACTAACACCTTGATATTCTATTTTTATATTACCTAAATCTTTATACTCGATATGATTTTTAAAAACATGCCTGCAAAAATTCAAGAAAAAACAATCTATACTTTTTTTAATATTTTCGTTTTCAAAAATTTCAAAATAATCTTTACCATTTATAGATTCCTATGAAACAATAGATACTTTATTTGTTCCTTTATTTTTTACATATATAAAAATATCTACAAAATGAACTTTTCGTGAATTTAAATATTCGAAAACATTTATATCTAAATCAGAATATTGATCCATTATCATAACCTTTTTAATTTTGATGATTTTTCATCATCTTTTAATAGTATTTCATTTAATTGATTTTTTTCTTTTTGAGATTTTAATCTCAATGAAAAAACATCCTTAATATTTTGCGTTTCCTTCGTCGTATCATAAATTTCATCTAAGGGAGTTTTACCTGATCGATTAACCACATAGAATAAACTTTCATCAAACCTTAACATGAAATCAAACAACTCATCATAGGGCATATTATAACGTAATCTTAATATATGATGAAATGCATTACTTCCGCTGCCATCAAGGTTGTTTTTCACATCAAAACCATATTCTACAAAACAATTAAAAACTTTAAACACACTCTCTTTATCTTGCCTGTCATACATATGATAAAAATTAGGATAATAATTATTATTATAATTTTTATCGAATTCGTTCACATCAAAATGCTTAAAAATTTCATCCAGAAGAGGCTTATCATTAGCAAGAACGGCTTCTTTCAATACTTTGTAAAAATTAACAAAATCACTAAGATCTTCTTTACAATTTCTAAGATATTTATCAGGAATACTGACTCGTTCTTTTAATTTACATAAAAAATCCGAGTTATTAAAAAGGCTTATTTTTTCCATTATATACTCTTCTTTGGTTGTGGAGGCTTCATGGTAAATACGGAACTGGGCTTAAACACAGGCTCTGATTTTGAATGACTTTTTTCTTTCTTCAGGCTTTCCTGATAAGTATTATTCTCTAAAGTTACCTTATTTATTATTGCTACTAATGAATAGTCATTTTCTTTGGCACTTTTCAATCTTCTTTCTACAATTTTAAACATGACACCTTTATAAAGTAAAATCGATGCTTCAAGAGATTCTTTATTTTCAAAATAAGCATCTCTTATTCCTTTAAAAAATCTTTCTATATTTTGATAATCCATTCGTGGAAGGAAAACTATTTCTTCTCCAGACATCATAGAAAAAGAAATCTGTTCATCAATACACTCCATACAAATTAACTCAATTTTTTTATCCATTAAATATTGAGTTAATTTTTTGTATTCTTCATAATTCAACTCTTTGTTTTCTTCTTTGTATTCAAATAAAGAAGGATGCTCTTCCATCATACTCATTTTTAACTGCTGTAAAAAATCGCCACCTATAAAAAGATCCGAGATCGGCATAGGATTTCCATTTTCATCAAAAGCTTTTATTTCATCTTCTTCCATAATAAAACCTATCCTTTTCTACTATTATACTTTTTCATTATAATAGTATATACACAAAAACAAATTATTATAGCCTTTTCTTCTCTGTAATATTTAATTTATTTTCGGTGATACTATCTGAAAGCCTGAATTTTTCTTTTATACTTTCAATTTCATAAGTTGATTTCTCCAGACCTCGCATTATGACTTTTACTTCTGGAGATTTTATTGATAATTCAATTTTATATAAATTAAATAGCACACCATAGTAATTCAGAGATTTGAAAATTTGACTTATTTCTGACAAATCATTGGTATAAGTGGATGCATCCTTAAAAATATTGATTATTCCTTTAATAAAAAGAGAATTATTATCAGTTATAATTACTTCTTCATCTTTTACTAAAAGAAAAATCTCAATGTTAGATGGATTGAGTTTTATTACAATGTCAGAATGCTTCATTTCTATTAGAAATTTTTCATACTCTTCTGACAGTTTACCTTCACAGTCTATTTCTTTCATTTATTATTTCACACCACCTGTAAAACGAATCATAATTTCTTTTCTTGTCACATCCAAACATGATGAGCTTATAGAACCATATATTGGTATAACACTTATTCTGTAAATCAATCCCTTATACTCTCTAAAACTTGACACTTCACCTTCTAAAAGATCAATGGATTGTATAATCTCATTTAAAAAAACGGGTATATTATTATTTAAACGTTGCCTTTCTTCCTCATTTTTCACTCCTTTTGAAGATATAACACCCTTGGAAATGGAAAAGGAATAACCATGTTCTTTTAAACATGCCTCTATCTGAGATTTTTTATTTTCTCTTGCATCTTTTAAGGTATTAGTATTCATAAGTATTCCTCTAAGGAAGCAGCCACTTTCATGACTGCTTTTATTGTTACATTTTCATTTTTTTTACAACAGGCATATGTTCAAGAGAATAAAATTTATTAAAATTACTCAGATCAACATCCTGACCACGGAAGTTTAAATACAGTTCTTTTGCAGGAATACCACCACCATGAGAAAGAAACTCTTTTTTAAATTGCATCCCCATTTCCTGGCAGTTTTCCTTAATATAACTAAAAGCATCCACAGAATAAACATCAGACCAGATATAGCCATAATAACCTGAACTGTACCCACCACTGAAAATGTGAGTGAAAACCATAGGGAAGTTAGAGTCATTATCTACGGGATCAGTATTTACCTTATCCATATTAATTTTATATGCCGCATAAGCATCTGTATCCTTATTACTGTAAACATCAAGGTCATAAAGAGCCATTCCTATCTGACGAGTATAAAAGTTTGCTTTTCTGAAGTTTTCAATTTCTTTGACTTTATCAACCAGCTCATCTGGAATACGATCATTTGAGACAGCTTTTAGGAAAAAAGGCTCTTTAGCAAACTTCTCAAGCATCTGGCTTGGAATTTCAACAGCATCTCGGGGAACATTCATTGTTCCTGAATAACTTCTGTATTTTGTTTCCGATGAAATAGCATGAACCAAATGACCAAATTCATGTAAGAGTGTTGTCAGATCATCAAAGGATAAACCAGATTCATTAATATCAAAATTGGTATTCAATGCAAGCAAGCCTGTTTTATCTCTTGTTGGTGCATTATAGTTTGATACCCAAGCTCCACTTTTTTTCATTTTTCTTTCAAATAAATCAAAGACAACGAAACCTTTCGGTTTATCACCATCATACATTTTGTAGGTTTGAGCATTTTCAAAAGGTAAAATAAATCCTTCTTCTACTTTTTCAAAAGAGATATTAAACATTTCTTTTATCAAACTAAATGTTGCCTCTAATGCTTTATCAAGTGGTAAATACTGACGCTCCTGGTTTTTTTCGTAATTAAACAAATGTTTTTGCATTTTATTCACATAAAAAGCTTTCGAAAACTTATCAACACTTTCTTTACCATAGTGTTCAAAAACAAAACGATGAAGTTCATCATCTTCCTTTTTTGCAATAGGATAAATTTCATCACTAAGATTTTGCAAGAAACTAATTGCAGTTTGAGGATCTTTCGACATCGCATCTTTCAAGGTCAATTCTGAAACAGAACTTTTACCTAATAATTCTGCTGTTCTATGTTTTAATGCTGCAATATCAGTAAGAACCTGTGAATTATCATAGGAAGAACCTTTCGCCGCGATTTCTTTATTTTTATTAAAGAGAAGTTCACGGAAAGTTGCACTTTCGCAGGTCTGCATCATGTCGTAAATTTTATTCAAGTTGAATTCCATTTTTAAATCTTTGAATAAAACTTTCTCATCGAAATTAAGAGGATCATAAATCTCCTGACTAATTTCAAGCGACCACTCTTTTCTAGCTTTAGCAATATTTTGCATAAAAGTAACAGTTAAATCGCCTAATTTCTTAGAAATATCAATAAGCTCATCTTGTTTTTCTTTAGGCAGATTAAGCCCTCTTTCTTCAAAATCTTTGATTTTTTTATCTTTTAAAATATTATCTTGTTCATCTTCTGCAATAAGAGACTGAATAAACTTATAGTAATCTTTATTATAGCTAAGATCACTGAGTTTCTCTTTGCAGTATTGATTCATTGCAGTATAAGTACTCATAACTTCTTCTTCCTGGTAAACAAGAGAAAGATAAGCATATTTTGTTAGCAAGTCATCGATTTCTTTCGATACAGACTCTTCCCATGTAATAAACGCATTGACTGTGATGACTGGAGATTTCTGAATAAGTTCCAGAATAACATTTTTATAGAGATCAACAGCCGGTTTGAATTTATCAAGATCTGCTGATGACGGAGTAAAATAGTTTTTATTTAGCATAAGCTCACCTTTTGTTATGTATAGCTTATCATAGCATGAAATGTGTAATTTATTCAACAAAAAAGGCAAAACAAGTCTGCTTTTAGATGCTATGAAAGTAAAACATGTTTTAAAATAGTAGCTTATTTTTTCAAACTTACCCTCAGTTTATTTTCGCAAAATTTCATTATCATAGATTTTCATAATTTTATTGTCTTGATGTCTCGTTTAACCTGCCATTACATGTCCTATTTCTATGATTCAACTTAAATTGCTTTAACCAAGAACTTTAGTTATAATATATCTATACAAATTATTGGAGTTGCTAATGGAATCATTTTTCAATCATATTCACTCTGAAAATCGACAAAATACTAAAGCATTAAACGAACACCTCTCTACACATGCTTTTTTACCCACACTTGAATCCCATTACTTTTTATTAAAAATAATGGCACTGGAATCTATATTTAAGGTTCGCGGGGTTAAAAGTATTACCATTGATCCTGTATTTAGCTGCCATAATGAAGATGATTCAGGAACTCGTTTTTTACCACATATATGCATTGAAAATAAATACAGCATCGATACTGTCAAAAACCTATCAGGAGAAAAAAAAGCTGACATGACATCAGCTTTAGAATTTCTTCAGATAACAGATGATGAAATTTTTGAATTTATTTCTAATGAACATTATGATGCTAAAAATGTTAGGGATCTGAACTTTCACCTCGAATTACAAATAAGGCATTTTTTGAATGATGGTGAAATCAAGAAAAATAATCGTTTTATAATATATGAAGAAATTGGAAGAGCTTATTTTGAAAAAGATACCAGGCATTCTTATCAAAAATTCCTGAATGCTTTAAAAAAAGGAAAAACATATCAAAAAAGTGATTTTAGTTTTGGCATAGAATTTGATCATCTTGCTTATTCTGATGAGTCATGGTTTAAAACACATAATGTCAATAAAGCTAAAAATAATTTTTTATTTAATTACTGTATGAACTTATTGGTTAATAATTTTCTTTTATATTCTTTATCAGATAAAGAAAAGCCTTTTATTAATATTCGCATTTTACCTCAAAGTGCAGAGTTGTTTTACTCATCTTCTTTTACAGATGTTAACGATTATAAGCGGGTGAAAAACCTTTACCCCCAAATTTTTAAAATAACATCAGAGGATACTGAATTTTATTTTAATCTTAGCGAAAATCCAGATGTTAAACATCATATATTACATGCAGCTAAAAAACTATATTCTTTCTTTAAAAAAGAACATTCAGTATTAGACAACTCCTCTAATAAAAAAGAAACTCCTTCTTCTCTTGGACTACAATTTTATTCTCAATATGAGAAAAAAATGTTAACATCCATAACAGAATCTCAAAAAATGACAGATAAACCTAAAGCTAAAAGGATATAAAATGAAAGAAAAGGAATTCGACTTTGGAAAAAGAGAAGAATATAAACAAGCAGAAAAAAACATTCCTTCACTTGAATCTTATTACATCCTTAATAAGATAAAACTTATTGATTCGTTGATGGATATTCCTGGGGTCGAAAAAATAAACATACAAGCATCATATGATATCGAAGATTATTCTATTAATGGTGATTCCCTTGATTATCAGGCAAATGTAATGATTAATTATGATTATACTTTGTCTCTTAATGAAAAGGATAACAATGAATCAACACAAAGAGAAATTGATGCTAAATTATCCCAGATAAAAAAACTCGACAAGGAAATTGCAGAATTTATTGGAGAAGCATGTCTTGAAATGAATGAGAGTGAAGCTATAGAACATGCTGAAAATTCTTTATACAAACTCTTTTTTGTAGGCGAAAAAGAAACGAATGCATTAACAAAAAACAATTGTTACGATATATATAAAGAATATGGTGGAGATGGCTTCAATAAAGACACATTATCCCATTTCCATGATTTTATAGATTCTCTTTCCGATAAAAAAGAATATTGCTCACATATTTCTAATGCATACCATATAGATTTCCACATACTCCCACTGAGTTCTAAACAATGGGAAGAAACTTATGATGTTTTTAAAAATAAAAGATTTTTTGAATTATATTATCACATTAATCTTGTGAGAGACTTTGTTATAACCATACAATCTGACCCACTCTATAATAAAGAAGATTTATTTGTGATGCTGTTTAAAAAAGAAAAATCAGGGGAGGAAGTTTTTCAGATAAAAAAAGAAGAAGAGGATAAAGGGTATTGGCCTTATGCAACCTCATCTGGTTTTCTCAAAACTTCTTTAACTGATCTCCCAGAGTTTTTCAATCAAGTTTCAGAAGTATTATGCCATAAATATTTAGTGCGAAATCAGGAAAATTACCATCAAATATACAAAGAATTAGGGGCATTGGCTTACAGTGATTTTGAAAAGAAAATAATAAACAATTCAGTTTCTAAAAGTGAACCAGATTCAGTTGTGAAAAGAAGAATTTAATTTAATTAAAGCCTCATTTTAACTGAGGCTTGCTTTTCACTTTAAAGCCTTTTTTTTCTTGGTTTAATACTCTCACTATTTGTATTCTCAGTTAACAAAACATTACTCACTATATTTTTTTCATGTTCAGCATAAACTAAAAAAACTTGATTATACCAGTCTTCTGAATAATCTTCTTTAATATGTTCTAAAAATTCTTCTACATTATATAGCTTGCTTTGTTCATTAAACATCTGCTTAAATTCGTCAATATTTATTTTTTCATACATTAAAGCCTTAAATAAAGCAGAATCTTTTTCTAAAAAATTATAATTATTATTGTTTAAAAAATCTTTATAGAATTCATTAGAGGGATTAAAACCATTTCTGCCATTAATATAATAAATCATAAAGGCTAAATATGTATTTGAAAGTGGATTCTCGTGCATAAATGATTTAAATAAAGGTTCAAGAGCTTTAGCTGAAATCATATTCTGAGCAGTAAAAAGACTTACAGACAAAAGAAGGTTGTCCATTAATTTTACCGCAACGGTTGGAGACTTTATTTTATTTTTTAGTAATTTAAAATAGGCATCTAAAGCCTGCAACTTTTCCGAAGAACTGCCTTCTTCTTTTATTTTATCTATTATAGTAATATTTTTGAAATTATTAAAAACACGTTGAACAACTTCAGGTTCTTGGTGTTGAAAAAGCTCACACATTGTTTTTAGCGGGATAAAAGAATTTTTATCATAACAAGAATGAACTTCTCTTATGAAAGTTTTATACATGGGAGGATTTTTATTTTGTTTTAAGAAATTGCCAAAATTAATAATTTTATCATGCCTTTTTTTGAATACATCAGTTCTTACACCTATTCTGTTCAAAGCCTCAATTTGCTCAAACAACAGTTCAAATGAAATTTGATGATGCCTCGTTAGTTCTTTAAAATCTTCTTCCAAATTGATATTATTGTTATTGTATAAATAATCAAGAAATAAAATAGTGTATTTCTTTGGTGTCTTAATTTTGAGAAATTTTTCTTTTACAGACGGATATTTTAACATCTGGCTTGTGATAACTGAGATAAAATTTGAATCAGAAATTTCATCTTCTTTGAACTTGTAAATACTATTAAAATATTTTAAAGCCTCTTTTTCACTAACAATGGGATAAACATGCATATAGTCCTTCTTGCTTATAAAATTCAATAACTTTTCATTTTCCTGGTTTTCAAAATAGTTATTTTTCCTAATAAATTTATAAAAATCCCCGTCTAAAATACTGAATCTTCTTTCATATTTTATAATAAGATCAATATCACTGGTGTCGATAAAGAATACCTTCTCCAACTCATTTCTTGGGAGTAAATCATAGTAATAATTAAAACATTCTTTTTTTTGTTTATCATTAAGTGTTTTTGCAAGTGGATATAATTTTGGAAGAATTAAAGAAGCATTTTCCATTTTTTTCACCTGCGACAAAAAATTTTTATCTGTTTTATAAGAATCTGACTTTTTCTCAAATTCATCTATTGTTAGATTGTGACTTTTCCTGTTAAAAAGCCAGTTTAACATATTCATCACAGTCTCCTTTTATTCGAGATAAAAACATTTTCATTATTCAGGGATGATTCAATTATCTCTTTTTCTTTTAAAGCATTATCAAACATGTATGCCTCAATTGTTTTATATTTAATTCCTTTTTCAATAAATCCTGGAGTAAATAAATACGGCAACATATTATTAATGTTTTTATCAAAATTACTTATACTCAAATCTGATATTTCTAAGATAAGCCCAGATATTTTCATAAATGATGTAAGATTTTCATCTGAAAATAATAAAGGGAATCCACTAACCATTTTTCTTTGATTATTGATGGTTACCAAAACCTCGAATATGCATTCACCCTTATTACTGTTCAAAACACTAAAGCATAGTGAGATCTTATTTGATGTAGCTATATTTTTGAACATACAATCTGTTACAATAAGCAGCATTTTGTTCATTAACAAAACATCACGATATTCTAAGTTCTTGTTTGATTTTTCCGATCTTTTATTAAAAAACAACTTAAGTATATTCTTCATACTAATACCTTTAAAATTTTATAAATCTATTATATGTCATTTTTGAATTAGATTCTATTGTTAATCATTCTTTAAGTTCAAAAATATAAAGAGCAACTTATTTTTGGAATTTCCTTTTTAAAGTACTACATTTGAAAAAAATCAAGGAAAAATTATGACTTCGCTAACAATAGATTTCGACCTACTTTTAAAAGCAGAAACCACAGAAGAATTCATACAATTATTACAAACAGAGCCTTTGTATATTCACAATCCTATTCAATTTGCATCAATATTTATTCTGATGATTACTGATTCTGAACTCTTTAAAAAATGTGAATTTCTTGGACAAGCTTCTGAAGATTTAGATATCTGGTATGGTATTGATATTTTTTGCAACGAATATTTAGAAAGCCCCTTGATTGTTGAAGCATTTAGAAAAGATAAGAAACTTTTAATGCAGTTTATCTCAATTTATTTTAAAACAGGAAAACAGTTTGATAAATATTTAAAGTTAAAAGAATATCAATAATATAAGAAAATATATTTTTGATTTTATTCAAAATGGACATTATAAAAATAAAGAACATACCGACAAATTTAGACGCTATAATAACTATTGCATATTTAATGAATTTATTACACTACAAGAACTCATACATCATATTTCTCCACTACCAAAAGTTAAGGATAAGCTTTTTTTGATTAATCATTTTTGGTATTTTCCTCAATATGAAGAAATCATTGAACACAAAGAGTTTCTTATTTCTTTGATTGAAGACAAACCATCTCAAATACGAAAACATGACATATACAAAGATATTTTCTGTCGTTTATCCTCACATTATTGGGAATGTGCTATTTTTTCTTCTTTCACCTGGGTTTTTGGATTCGAAAATTTAATTGAAAATAATACAGATAAAGAAATTATCGACATGCTAAATAAATTTAAAATCAAATACCATAATATTTTTTCTAAAATGTATATGAAAAATCATATTATGAAGAAAAGTAAGAAAAAAGATTTAAAAGCTCATTTTGAGCGCATTCATATCCTTATGAATATAGAAGAAGATTTTACAAAAGAAGGAAAGAGAAAAAGAATATGATCTAATGCATAAAATAAGAAGTTCAATTTTAATTATTATTTTAAGATATCAAACTTACAGAGGATTTTCCAAATAAATAACATCTACTAAAAATTATATGATCAGCATTTAAAAAAAGAACATTATTCATTATAACCACACATTGCATAGACAATCGTTTGTCGTATTTGTTCAAAATCCTGCGCTGTTAGAGATAAACTTTCACTATCTTTTAAGTAATACAAGATATCTAGTGTTAGCATTTTCTTTATTTCAAGAGTAATAATCTTTTTATCAGGGAATTTTTCATTCAGTTTTTTTCGAAAATTACATATTTCTTTTTTGATAAATTCTGCCAACTTATTTTTTTCATAAAAGTTCTCTATTTCATAGACCAAGGTAATCATCGCCGCATTAAGATTATTTTGTTGTTCTATAGAAAGAGAAATATCACTTACTGGATTTTTAAGATACTTTTCAAATAATATATTAGAAATCATATTGCCTGCCCTTTTATTTTAGCAACTCATAATGAAATATTTATATTTAAAAACATAGTTTGTTGTAACCTGTAATACCATCAGTTATAACAGTAATCAAACTATTTAGTTCTTCTGAAGAAAAAATAAAAGAAGGATGATTCTCAAAATAATAAATAATAGAACTTGCCAGCCTTTTTTTCTCTTTGAGACTTACCAGGCTATACTGTCTGATTGTATCTCCAGAATTATCTTTTGTTTTTGATTCTAACATAATCGTTGTGTTTGTGTAAAGATTTGACAGAGCATCAGTTAAGACCTGTTTCATTTTTTCTTTCTTTTCACAACTTTCAATATAGCCTATTAATGTCATAATTTGAGCATTTACAAGGTTTTCTTTCTCTATTGAAAGACCGTAATCCTTTACTGGATTGTTTAAATACTCTTTAAACAAATCTTTATTATACATTTTTTCAGCAAATATATTCTTTCTCATTTTCGAATTACCTTGCTATCAATCATTAACCATAATAATTACAATCTTCTTTTTTTAATTAATTTCTCATCCGAAAATTTATCTAAAACAAGATTCAGTTTTTCTTTTTCATATTCTGCTTTACACTGAACATACTTTTTAAGATTCAAAGTTTCAAAAAACATTTCTTTATCATCATTACTCCCTTCAAATAAACGAGCAAAAACACACCGTAACATAAAATCAAAATTATCTGGATTTATTGTTAAAACATCATCAGCGATATCTGCTTTTGATGTATAATTTTTCAAACTGTCAGCAAAACAAAAAAATTGACCATGAAATTTTTTATTTTTATCAAGATTATTATCAACACTTAATTCGAAAATCGCACCTTTATTTTCTTTTTCTAACGAATATTTCATTAGGTTATCATGATTAATAACATAGGGTCTTACAATACAAAAATTGTTATGTTTAGTATGAACTTCTTTAAATATATAATCAATAACCTCATTTAAAAGGATTGACATTGCACGAGTTTCTTCAACAACGAAATTATCATGATTATTTTCCACTTTTTCAAATATATCCTTACTTAACAAAACATACTCATAACCATCAATAATAGTATTCAGGTTATTTTTATAAACAGGATTATCAATATTTTGGCAAAAATGATGAATTGCGGATTTTGAAGGCCAACTGTGCTTTTTAAATTTTGAAAAATAATCACCTATCCATTTTTCATAGAGTTCTTTTCTATTATCAAAAGTAATGTCTTTACACTCAAGAGTTCTGAAAAATTTTCTGAAACATTCCTTGGGGCTTTTGTTTTTATCAAAAAAAGGCACTTCTCCACTATTCCAGTGATCTAACAGATAATGTGGCTCACTCTCCTTACTGTTTTGAAATAAAACCTGAACATGGAAGTTGAAATGGGAATAAAGTTTTGCTAATGGTTTTTTCTTATTCGGGTTAGCAACTATTAAGTTGTTAGCAACATCAAAATAAACATTTAATTTTTCTTTTTCATTCTTAAAATATTCCTCAATAATAAGAATATATTTATTAATTAACATTAACTCATTTGATGTGGCTATCATTTTTTCAGTATAATCCTGTAGAGGGATAGATACACCAAGATGTGCTGCTAAGCCTAAATTTTTCTTTTTTTTATTTTCTCTGTAATCAAGAAATAATTTAATTAAACTCATATTTTACCTTTAGAATAGAGGTGTGCTTGAATTAATGTTTTCTATTGCACGTCTTTTACAATAAGCTTCAGAAACCACTGCTCCACCACTTCTGCTGAATGCAGAACGAGCACCACACACATGCCCTAACGAATCCAGATCAGAAGGACACTGACAAGGACCTGTATAATCATTTTGAGATGGCGAATATCCACCGCCGCCATTCATATTCCACTTATGGCTATTACGAGCCATTAAAACTGCGCCTGTTGTTGCTATTGCAACTCCGGCTACCAATGCTGCTGTCTTCCATCCATCTATTTGTTCGTTTCCTTCTTCATCATACATAACACTACCATTTTCATCGTGTTGAGCACAACCAAAAAGCATCACTATACTTAATAACAGAGCTATCCTTTTCATTATTATTTTATTCTCCATGTGTTTATTAAATAATAGCATTTATTGCATAAGCGTCTATTATTTAACTCTACAAAGATGGATATTATTTTAATATTTTACAGAATGAAAATAACAAGCCCCACATCTGACTGTAGGGCTTATTTAGAAGATAACGACTTAAATTAATCGTTATAAATTTTAATTTTTCTAAGGAAAGGCTTCATCGGATTGTAAATTTTATCAAAGAATCTGGCTAGTAATGAACTATTATCATAAGGCCAATGATATTTTTCATAACGATCATATGTTGTCGGATTAACTGACTTAGACGAAGTTTGTTGGGCTACTTGCCATGCTTTAAAAGATGGAAACTTAACACCTGTATCTAAAGACTCTTTTAAACCATTTGCATGAATAAAACCTTTACTGGCTACTGGAGTTGAATTGCTATGTTCGTGAGACATTTGATACCTCTTCATTGTTTATTTAGTTCATTAAAAATACACTTTTCTACACTCTATTGTCAAGGACTAAATTTACTCGTCTTGTTCAGACTCATTCTTTTTTGTGAAAATTTTCCACATTTTATCTTCATCTTTACTAAACACAATTGTTTTCTTCAGATCCTCATAAAAATCACAATTAATGCTATCTGAGAAACCTTGAAAAAAATCCCAGCCACGAGGTTTAATATTTAAATAATCAAGATGGAATGCATTTTCATCATTTGCATGTATCTCATTAAACATCTCTATGACAGAAAAAACGATATCAAAATCATTTTTGCCATCAATAATAAATTTTTTATTTATGACTGAAGCATTATATTCAAACTGAACATCTTTATCGACACCTGAACAAATGTTGAAAAGCCAGCTATAATCTCTTGTATGTATTTTCTTTACATTTCGGTCTTCCGTAAATATCATTTTAGATTCAGAATAATCGAGAGCAAATCCTCTTTTTATAAAGTTTTCTTCTTTTATAAAATTATCAAGAGTCAAAAAATTCCCTTTTAGAAAACGATTTTCTAACTCGTATTTAATTTCAGAAACAGAATAATTCATAAATCCTGAATAATCGTTACAGGAATATACTTTCTTTTGAAAAAAATCAATGAATAATATTCCATATCCATAAGGAGCAAACAAGGCTGTTTGATCGTCGTAATCGTTATGCTTGCCTAAATCTGAATCTTGCTCTATATCATAAAATTTACTGATAAAGTCTTTTAATTTTTGTTCATCATAGAAAAAAATAATATTTTCAAACAAACTCATTCCAGAGGATTTATGTATTTTCCCTTTCCATATTTTAGAATTTGAGAACCTTATAGCAAGAGTAAGCTGACTCATACGGTCTCCTTAATATTAAGTAAAAAAGAAATTATACCATTGAAAAAATAAATACAAAACACTTTTTTTAGTGTAAACTAACAATAAGAAAATCGAGAGGAACAGAAAAGTGGAACAAAAATTAACTATTGCTGAAAAACATGCTGAAATTGTTAAAATATTCAGCACAATTAATTATAATTATGGGGAAAATTATAATGGTGTAAAAGCTATCTTTCTTGACTCTGTTTATTTTAAAGAAAATAAAGTTGACTTTTATGAAGCAATTCTTTTCTATCACTTGATTAGGGAAAGCAATAGCAATTCTCAGGATATTTTTTATTCGTTTTTATATGAACAGTTGAAAAATGATGATTCAGGTGAAATTATTAATGTTTTCAAAAATAAAGATTTTCTCACATCTCAATTGCTTCACAGGCATGATCAATCTTTTAATTCAGATAACTTACTGAAGTTATTTAACGAAAAAGGATATTATGATAAATTCAGCATAGATGAATACTTGGATTTTGTTGAACAATATCACCTTACTCCTTTAAATATGATGCATTCTTTTTATTTTGAGAATAAAGACAAACAATCACTTATAGATTTCTTATTCGACTCTTTAAAATTCGAATCCTTTAATGAAACTAAAATAAATAAATTTCTTCCTTTAATTAAATATGTGTTAGATAAAAATATTATTCAGGAAGAAATGTTTATAAATTTTATTTTGGATTCTACTTTAACAGAAAATTTAAAATTAGAAATGATAGGCATTTATTCTTCTTACACATCTATTGTTAATAACAAAGATAAAATTATAAAATTAATTAAAGATGATTTTTCATTTATCAAAAATAATTTAAATAAAGACATACTTAATATTCTTCGAAAATACGATAAAAACATGCAGTTAATTGATGCTGGTTCTTATTTGACAAGACTTAATATCTTTATTCATGAACATGAAGAAAAAGAAGCTATAGTCTTGTTTGCAAAATTTAGAAAAGACTATCCTAATCTCTATAATTCACTTTATAAAAATAACAAAAAGATACGAAATTCACCGAACCGTCAATATAAATCTTTTGTTGAACGTATACATTTAAAAATAACTCTTACTGACAGTGAATTTGATCAGACTTTCGTTAAAAAAAGATTGTAATATAAGTACATATGATTAGAAAACATTGGTTTTATTATCATCAATTTAAAAAATATATAAAGCAGAGAATGTTCTGCTTTATAAATATCATACAATTTTTTATTTATCTGTGAATTTTTATAATCTTTGTTTACAAATGCTATTACTCTCAGGAGGAGCAAGGCTTTTTTCTATTTTTTCCTTTTCTTTCATTACCTTTTCATAGTTTATTAAATTTTCAAAATCTTTACAGCTATGCACATCATGCATAAATTCCAGGACATGCTCTGTCATTTGAGTAGCGAATTTTATGTTATCTTCAGATAATATTGAAAAATCAGCAAGTTTATAGTCAATTATTAACATAATAGAACTATAGTTAATCATATTAACTTTTTCAGCATCAATAATTCTTTCAATTAAAGTTCTGTCATTTATTTTGTAATCATTAACATTATCTAAGTCTGACCAATTATCAATATAACAAAACATATCACCTTCATTATTTATCCTGCTTTCAATTTCAAGAAAAAGATGTGATAACTTAAAATTTAATTTCTTTTCTATTTTTAATATAGTAAAAACACTTTTTTCCTTTATTAAGGATGCACATAAATAACTTTGTTTGTCATTTAAATTATAAAATCCTTTTTTGTTAAAAATATCATAAATATTTTTAACTTTCTTTTTTTGCTCAGAATCAAGCTCTATATAGAAATTAAATAATGCAACCGGAAAGTCTTTGTTATGCATTATTTTATTTTCCTGATAAAGATACTCTATCAGTTTTGGCGGATAACATCTTATCAAATCGTAAAAATTCAGCCTCAATTCAATATGAGGTATATCTTTTACTTTACTAAAAATATCAATGAGGTCATATTCATCACATTTTTCTAAAAAACGCATAATGCTATCTTCAGAAGATTGATGGTCTTTCAGATAATCTTCTTTAATGATTTTATACATCGGATTTATCAAACCTACAGGTAAAGAATTTAATAGTTCAACAGGATTATTCATTAAATTTAACCTCACTTTTAATTGCTATAATGATAACATATTTAGCTATTTTCTTACACTAATTATTAAATTTATTTTTTAGTATAGATATATGTACTGTAAAATAAAAAGTCTTTAATTTCTGGTTTGATTATGTTATATTCAGTTCTATCATTTTCAAAAAGGAAAAACATTATGAGTTTAAACTCTGCAAGACTAAAACAGATTGAACAAGAAGTTGCTGAGCTTCAGTTTGAAATGCAGCAGTATATGACAGGTGGGAATCAGGTGAGAGACGAGCAAAATCTCGCAGTCAATGCACTTCACAAAGCCCGTATGCACCTTTCTAACCTAAGTCGTATTTGTGAAGAATAAAAAATAAAGGGCACCTACAGAGTGCCTTTTATTATCTTTTAAACATTTGCTCCTGTGTAAATTGTAAGCTATTATATAATTACTTTTCATAATTCAGGATATATCCTATGTTTAGCAAGCCTTTATTGGATAAGATTCATTCATTAGTAGATCCAAAAGATTTACTTAACCAAAACGTTAAAATTAAAAACATCATAGATCCTTATGATAACTCCAACCTCCTTTTTTATGCACGGGGCAAAGAAGATGTTCTTGCACTACTTGAGCAAGGTGTCAATTTACAACATCGAAATATTTTTGGGCGAAATGCTCTATGGAATTATAATTATTTGCTCAATAAAAAGATTGAAGAAGAAATCGTTACAACCCTGTTAGAACAAGGTATCAATTCAGAAATCACCTGTCATAAAGGTGGAACAATTCTTTCCTCATTAGCTTTTTTCAAACATCCTCAGATTTTTATGGATAATAAGAAATATTTTCAAAACAAAGATGTTTACCTGCATTCTTTTTATTCTTTATCTGACGGTAAGTTTCAGGAAGCAATCAATTTACTTATTGAACATAACTTCAATATTCGATTAGGTTCTTATATTGATGTAGATGTAAAACCCGCAAATGATTTTGGGCGATTACAGGACTTTTTACCCAAAGAAGAAATACAAAATCTTTTAGCAGGAAATGCAAAACAAGAAAGTTGTTATTTGAGTATCATTGAATTTTTAAAAGAAACTTTTCCTGAACAGCTTTGTTTTGTTAACTTTGTTTATACAGATATGGAAAATCATAAAAAAGTAAGTGTTCATTCTTTTAATGAATATCATCAAAGTCTGGAAAAATCACAACTAGAATGGTCTCAAAAACACGAATCAAAGCC